>JAEEGH010007308.1_pt1 | contig 26641 bp, 16 predicted proteins | sample 9134181 | NCBI WGS metagenome assembly JAEEGH01 (sample SAMN16246544, study PRJNA631951) | gut metagenome | biome: gut microbiome; feature: rumen; material: DP-attached | host: Bos | place: Iran: Karaj | collected 2018-10 | reverse complement strand
CGACATCTTCGTGGCGTAGTATTGCAGGAAGGGTTCATCCCAGATGGCCCACATGCCATCGAAGTCTTCGTCACCGCCGAAGCGGGTATCTGCATCGTAGTCCTCACGTCCGTAGTAGTCTTGGAAACCTGTGGCACGAGAGAATGCCTGGAATCCCATCGAACCGCGCTGGGCGCCGTGGAAGAAAGCCGTCTGATAGCCCTCTGCTGTAAGGATGGAGGCGATGCCGCTAACGTGGTTCATCGAGGCAGGGGTGAGGAAGAAAGGTTCTACAAACATCGGAATGCTCGAGAGGATGCTTGGCATGCCATCGATGCTCTTGCGCCCGTTGCAGTAGGTGTGGCTGAAGGTGACGCTCTTGGCGATAAGGGAATCAACGCAGGGGGTATAACCGCGATATTGGCCGTTTTCGAGGGTTTTGTTCAGGGCGCCGATGTATTCGCGTCCGAAGCTCTCGACAATGAGGATGACGACGTTCTTTCTAGAGAAAATAGAATCTCTAGATAATCTAGAGTCACTAAGATTGTGTTCAGGGCTATAGATGGCCGCCAGCTCCTGCTCATTCTGATAGTAATCAGGCACTACGAAGACGGCCTTACCGATGGTGCGATAGAGCGAGAAGGGAGTATTCAGCACCAAGGCGGCCTCGATGGGACGGTTTACATATTGGTTGGCATTGGAGATGGTGATGGGTCTGACGGCGGTGGTAAAGCCCCCTCGGATACCAGCTACCACGAAAGGGGCAAAGGCAGCCAACGAGAGAAATACCGTGAGGGCGTAGGGCCAGGGACGCAGGCGTTTCCATTCCAAGCCTGTCTTGACATACAGTTTCCACACGCCCCAGATGAGGAGGGCGAAAGCGATGACGAGATACCAATGATGGAGGGTCTCCGTGAGGAAGATAGAACCGAGGTTTCCTTCGTTTGAGAATTCGCTGAAAACGGTGGTTGTCGTGCGTCGCATGGTGTAGCGGAAATACACGCTGTCGCAGAGGTTGATGGCAAGAGCCAGACCGTTGATGACGATGAATACCCACTTGCAGATCTGCTGGTAGGTGCTGTTTTCCTTTCTGTGCCAGGGCAGGAGCATCAAGACGATATAGGGAATGTTGGTCACGAGGATAGCTGAGGTGTCGAACACCAATCCGCCTCCCAGCATCTCTGTGAGATGAGAGAAACTCAGACCTTGCTCGAAATAGCTATAGTTTACCAGCAGGTAGATGATCCTTGCCAGGAAATAGAGTATATATGCAATGACAAGATTGCATAGCATTGCCGTCAACGGCGCCAGATATCCAAATCGTTTCGTCTTCATAACTATTGTCACTTTAACTCCCTTAAGTCCTTAGCTGCTGTCTGCAGAATCGCCTTTCCCTTTTTGATGAGTGCCTCGCTGTTACTGCTCTTATCCACAATGATACGGTTGGCATTGAGATCGAATACCGCAAAGCCAGTGCTGTCTTTCATCGTGATACCATTGTTGTAGGTATGGACGGCGAAGGGGTAGCGATAGCTCTGACTCATCACGTCGCGACTGAAACGGAAATCGTTGTGGGGAATGCCTAATTGTCCTAAGAGTGTGGCAGGGAGGTCTGTCTGGTTACACAACTGCGTAATGCGTCGCGGGGCTTTCAGAGCACCTCCTAACCAGAGCATCGGCACATGGTCGTGCATCTCGTGTTCCTCACCTACACCGAAGTGTGAAAAACCGTGATCGGGTAGCATGATGACCAGCAGATTTTCCCACTGTGGGGTCTGTCTTATGTCGTTGATAAAGTTGCCGATGCATTCGTCCAGATAATTGAAGGCATTGGCTATCTCATCGTCCAAACGGTGTGTAGGCACATCCCAGGGTTCATGACTGCTGAGTGTGGAGTAACCGATGAGGAAGGGACCTTGTTGGGATTTTACCATCTTTGCGAGGGTAGCAAAGGTGATGTCGTCGCGTACACCCCATTCTGCAGTGTTTTGTTCCTGAATGGTATAGTCATTCTTCCAATGCAGTTGTTCGAAACCTGTCGTCACCAGATAACTGCGCATATTGGTGAAATTGATATCACCGCCATAGAGGTAGGAGGTGTGATAGCCTTCTTGTCTGAGAGACTGCGCAATGCCTGGCATTAATCTTGTCTTGGCAGGCATCTTCATCACTGAAGAACGTGGGAATGAGGGATAACCACTCCATGTGCAGAGTGTACCACGGTCGGTGCGATAGGAGTTGGCATAGAAATTGGCGAAGTAGACACCCTCTTTTGTCAGACGGTTCAAATGGGGCATGATGTCGCTGCGCCCTCCGATGTCTTCGGTAAAGATGCCTCCGCAGCTCTCTAACAGAATCACGATGATGTTGGGGCGCTGGGTCTTCAAGAGGGTATCAGGTGCTGTGCTGTCTGTGAAATAGAGACCTTCCATTGTCTTTGCTCTTTCTGCCTCACTCATGAACTGATAATCGGGTACATAGTAAGCGGTTTTTTCGAATGAAGCCAGAAAATTGAAAACAGGATTCACCGCCGAATGGTTCAGGAATTGGTTCTGAGCGTAATATACCTGTCCTACGTTTGTGGTGGATTCGCCTAATCCGCCCCTGATGCCGATGATGATAAGAGGCATGCAGAGCAGAGCGCCTATCGAAGCCATGATGCGGTGCCTTCTTGGCAATGGATCAGCCTTAAATATAGGATAACCTAGATAGATTAGATATCCTAGAAGGGCTAAAATGACGAGTCTCACTAAGAGATAACCCGTTGATACGCTGGCTGTGGCCTCCGAGGGGGTCTCGAGGTATTGCAGGCAGGAGGAGTCAAGCTTGTAGTTCCAGAAGGGATAGAGGCTAGTATCTGCTACGAAAGCCAGGGCAAAGGCAATAGAGATGAAGATAAAGTAGATGGTGCTGATTTTGCTGAGCACCTTATGTGTCCACCAGAGGCTGATGATGACCAACAGAAAGGGCAGTATCAGGAAATAGAGTGCTGTGGAAAGGTCGAGTGTCAGACCGTGACAGACGACATCCCAGATATCGCCAATGCCGAATATATGTCCCTGATGACAGCAGAGCATGAAAACCACCTTCGCGATGATAAACACCACCACCGTCCAAAGATATGTCTTCACCAGAAACCCAACACGCTCCCTCATTTCTCCTTCTCTCCTTACACTTGCTGCATCTCATGCAGCTTCTTATAATATCCGTCGATATTCAGCAGTTCGTCGTGGGTACCACGTTCCACGATGCGTCCTTCATGCAGCACACAGATTTCGTCTGCATTCTTAATGGTAGAGAGACGGTGGGCGATAGCCACTGTGGTACGTGTCTTCATCAGTCTTTCAAGGGCATCCTGTACCAAGCGCTCACTCTCTGTATCCAAGGCAGATGTTGCCTCGTCGAGAATCAGGATGGGCGGGTTCTTCAGAATAGCTCTTGCGATACTCACACGCTGGCGCTGTCCTCCAGAGAGTCTGCCGCCGCGGTCTCCGATATTTGTATCGAAGCAAGCCTCTGAAGCCATGATGAAGTCGTAAGCATTGGCAATGCGTGCCGCTTCTTCTATCTGTTCGTCAGTGGCATTGTCCACACCAAAGGAGATGTTATTGCGGAAAGTATCATTGAAGAGGATGGCCTCCTGGTTTACGTTACCGATGAGTTGCCGGAGGTCATGTATGCCCAGATCTTTCACATTGATGCCGTCAATGAGCACCTCACCCTCCTGCACATCATAATAACGGGGGATCAGGTCTACGAGCGTAGACTTTCCACTGCCACTCTGTCCTACGATGGCGATGGTCTTTCCTTTCGGAATCGTCAGGTTGATATCTTTCAATATCCACTGTTCTCCATAACGGAATGAGACATTCTTGAACTCTATCTGGTGCTCGAAGCTGGGCAGACGTTTCGGACGTGTTACCTCCTTGATGGTATTCTCTGCCATCAGGATCTTATCGACACGTTCCATCGAAGCCAGACCTTTGGGGATATTATAGCCAGCCTTTGAGAAGTCCTTTAACGGGTTGATGATGGAGTAGAGCATCACCATATAGTAGATGAAGATAGGTCCCGATAGGGTATGGGTATTGAGCACGAGCACACCGCCGAACCATAGTACAATCACAATCAGGATGGTGCCCAGGAACTCACTCATGGGATGTGCCGACGACTGGCGGATATTCACCCGCATGATATCGTTGCGATAGGCGGTGTTGATCTGATCAAATCTGTGGTTCATCTTCCCTTCGGCACAGAAAGCCTTGATGATGCGCAGACCACCGAGTGTTTCTTCCACCTGACTCATCGTATCGCTCCAGAGTGCCTGGGCCTTGATGGAGTCTTGCTTCAGCTTACGGCCTACCCAACCCATAAACCAGCCCATAATGGGTACGATGGCCAATGTGAAGAGTGTCAATTGCCAAGAGATAAACAATAATGCAGCGAAGTAGCTGATGATGAGGATCGGATTCTTGAAGAGCATCTCCAATGAAGACATGATGGAGTTCTCTATCTCCTGTACATCGCCACTCATACGGGCGATGATGTCGCCCTTGCGTTCCTCGGAGAAAAAGCCGAGCGGCAGCGAGGTGATCTTCTGATACACCTGATTGCGGATATCGCGCACCACACCTGTGCGGATGGGAATGATTGTGGCGGCAGAAAGGAAGTAGGCGCCAGTCTTCAGGAAGGTGGTCACAGCGAGAAACAAACCTATGAAAAGCAGGGTGGTGGTCTGTCCCCATTCGGCGATGAGACCATTCACGTAGTAGTTCATGTTGTTCATTAGCACTGTCTGGATATTGCTCCAGTCCCAGGCCATCAGCGAGGTGGCAGTCTCTGCGTCACTCGTCTGGAAGAGAATCTGCAGAATGGGTATCAGCGCTGCAAACGAGAAGATGTTCAATATCGCTGAGAGGATATTAAAAATCACCGACAGCACCAGATATTTCTTATACGGCGGTACGAATCGCCTCAGAACATTCAAAAACTCCTTCATCTCCTTACTCCTTCATCTCCTTACTCCTTACTCCTTCGCTCTCCCCGAGCAGCGTGGCACTGGTTGAGCCTGTGATCTTCACCTGTACAGTTTCACCGATATGATGTCCTGCCTTGGGGAATACCACCATCTTATTCTGTTCCGTTCGTCCGCAGAGCTGATCTCTTGAGCGTTTCGAGAAGCCCTCAACGAGCACTTCAAAGGTCTTGCCCTCGTCTTTTTTGTTCTGTTGGGCGGAGATTTCCGTCTGCAGGGCGATGAGTTCATTCAGTCTGCGGATCTTCTCTTCCTCTGGCACATCATCAGGCAGATGTTTCGAGGCGTATGTGCCTGGGCGCTCTGAGTATTTGAACATAAAGGCAGAGTCATACCCCACCTCACGCATCAAGTCCAGTGATTGTTGGTGGTCTTCCTCCGTCTCTGAGTGATAGCCCACGAAGATATCTGTAGACAGTCCGCAGTCGGGGATGATTCTACGGATGGCAGCGACACGATCCAGATACCACTCACGGGTATATTTCCTGTTCATCAGTTTCAAGATCTTATCCGAGCCGCTCTGCACGGGCAGATGGATATGCTTGCATACATTCGGCATTTCGGCGATGACCTGTAATGTCTCGTCACTCATGTCTTTCGGGTGGCTGGTGGTGAAACGGATACGCATCTCTGGTGCTTCTTCGGCCACACGACGCAGCAGGGCCGGGAAGTCCGTCTCCTTCTCTCCTTCTCTCCTTCTCTCCTTACTCCTATACGAATTCACATTCTGCCCCAACAGCGTTACCTCTTTAAAACCTCTGTCTCTCAGGTCTCTCACCTCTTTGAGAATGCTCTCTATATCGCGGCTCCGCTCACGTCCTCTGGTATAGGGTACGATACAATAGTGACAGAAATTGTTGCAGCCACGCATGATACTTACGAAACCGCTAATCCTGTGGCCCAGTCCGATGCGCTGGGGTACGATATCCTTATAGGTCTCTGTCGTCGATAGCTCAATGTTCATCGCCTTATGACCAGTTTCAGCCTGTGCAATCAGGTCTGGCAGACTCAGGTATGCATCAGGGCCTGCTATGAGGTCGGCATGATGATTATCCAACAGATCCTGCTGCGCCCGCTCTGCCATACATCCTAATACGCCGATAATCAAAGGACGCTTGCGACGGATAGCAGCCAGAGCCTCTAAACGGTGATAAATCTTCTGTTCAGCATTGTCTCTCACTGAACAAGTGTTCAGGAATACGGCATTGGCTTCATCGAGGTTCTCAGTGGTTTCGTAACCTGCCATCTGCATCACCGAAGCTACCACCTCTGAATCAGCCACATTCATCTGACAGCCGTATGTTTCGATATATAATTTCTTCATCTTTCACTTATTTTGGGTGCAAAGGTAGTGCTTTTTGGGCAAAATACAAAATAATACATTAAAAATCCCTCCGCTATGCGGGGGGATTACTTGATGATTCTACTTTTGCAATTCTCTCCAATGCTTCGAGAAGTCGGGAGCGGGGACAAGCGATGTTCAAGCGGATATAGCCCTCGCCTGAAACGGGGCCGTACATTGTACCAGGGTTCACCCAGACCTTCACTTCTCTGAGCAGACAGTCGCAATAGGCTTGTGATGTCATTTCTGTGGCGGTGATGTCAACCCAAGGAAGATAGGTGCCTTCAAGGTGGCAGATCTTCCATTTGGGGAGATGCTCTGTTACAAAAGCACAGAGCGTCTGATAGTTGTCCCATAGATATTCGTTGAGCGCATCAAGCCAGTCCTCACTCTCATTGTAGGCGGCGATGAGCGCCACAGGACCGAAGGGATTCAGGTCGCATACCTCGTTGATGTTTATAGCACGGTCAAAGCGACGACGCCATTCTGGCTGTGCGCAGATGATGTTAGCTGCCTGAAGACCAGCGATATTAAATGACTTGGATGGTGAATTCAGAATGACACTGTTCTGACGACATGCTTCGTTGACAGCAGCAAATGGTTGGAACTGATAGCCTGGCATAACGAGTTCGCAGTGTATTTCATCACTCACTACCTTTACACCGTATTTCATGCAGATATCGTTCATACGTTCGAGTTCTGCCTTAGTCCACACACGACCACATGGGTTATGAGGATTGCAAAGTAAGAAGACTGTAGTTTTCTCATCAGCACATTTTGCTTCGAAATCTTCAAAATCCACCTCGAAGGTGTTGCCCTTACGGCATAGAACAGTCTCTAACACCTCACAGCCATTGTTACGGACTGAAGAGAAGAAACAGTTGTAGTCAGGGGAGAGGATGAGTACTTTCTCGCCAGGCATGGTGAGAGCCTTGATGGCAACACTTATGGCTGGTACGACGCCAGTAGTGTAAAGAATTTCTTCGCGACGGATCGTCCAATTATGACGGCGCTGGAACCACGAGATGACAGCCTCATAATAATCGTCACCTACGACGGTGTATCCGAAAACGCCATGCTCAGCTCGTTTACGCACAGCCTCTTGAATGGCAGGCGCAGCCTTGAAATCCATGTCAGCCACCCAAAGGGGAATGATATCAGGATTAGTACTTATTCCTGCTGACGCATCCGCTCGAACTTGTTCGCTTGCCTCAGCAAGAACCTGTGGCCTTTCATCCCACTTTACACACCCCGTTCCCCGACGGTCTACCAATTCGTCAAAGTCATATCTACTCATCTCCTTACTCCTTCACTCCTTACTCCTTGTCCTTATTACGCAATTATTCGGTTCTCGCACATTCTCATCGATGGTGATGCTGCCGATGCTGTCTGCGACGATATGACCAGACGTAGGATTCTTGATGTTCTCGATATGTCCACGGATATCAGCTTCTACCATAGAATACTCAAACATGCGGTCGCACATGGGGTCGATGGTACAGTTCTCAAGTACCAGATTCTCCGTATAGCAGAGCAACTGCTCACCGGCCAGATGGCAATTCACCAGCCTGACGTTTTTCGAGTGCCACGCCAGATATTCCCCATCAAGTGTAGAATCATAGATAGTCACGTTTTCGCACTCCCAGAACGAGTCTTTTGTTAGAATGTTTGCATGGTGAATCTCCACATTCTTGCAGTATTGGAATACATATTTCGAGTCGCTTTCAAGGCCGTCGACATAAATGTTCTGTGAGAACATGAATGGGTAGGTTCCTCCATGCAACTTCACATTCTTGATGCGGATGCCATCCACCTTCCAGAAGGTCTCGTCGGCATCGGTGATTTCTACGTTCTCGAGTGTCAGGTTCTTCATTTCGCGGAAGAATTTAGGCCCGTCGATGCGTGAGTTGGTCATCACCAAGTCGTTTGTATACCAGATGGCCGAGCGGGAGCCTTCGGCGAAGTAGCAATTGTCGATCTTGGCACCGTCGACGTGCCACCAGGGATATTTGCCGTAGAATTTGCAGTCGTAAGCCTCGATGTTCTGACACTGTTTGATACCCGATTCACCATCGGTAATGGTTATATTTTCCAATCTCAGGTCATGGGTAGCAAACAGGGGACGCTCGCCACCAAACTTTTCATTACGAATCACCTTGTTCCCGGGCAGGACTCGTCTACCCGTAGACTTTGTGTTGGTTTCTTGTTCTTGTGTCATAATCTGAAAAACGTTGGTTTGGGCTGCGAAGATACGAAAAAAGCGACAGATTTCCAAATATCTGACATAAAAATGCGTTTTTTCTTGCATTTATCGGAGATTTTTTCTAACTTTGTCCCGGTTTATGATTTAAAAGCGACCTGCCGATGCCATTTCCCATAAGGCTCATGTTCCTGACACTTTTGCTGTTGCTCTGCCCTCCGAAGGTGCAGGCAGAGAAGATGGTGCTGATGACGTCGTGGACAGCTCAGGCACAGTTTGCCGGCTATTACATCGCTTACGAAAAAGGCTATTATAAGGAGGTTGGTCTCGATGTCGAGATTGCACACCCCTCATTGACCACCACCCCGCTTATTTGTTTGCAGCGTGAGCAGCCCGATGCAATCATGCTCTCACTGATGTCGGCGATGGATTTCATTTCTCAAGGCATTCCGTTGGTGAATATTTTTCAGGATTCGATGAACAGCAGTAACCTGCTCATCTCTCGTTGGGGCAAAGATCCTTTGAAAATGAATGGTAAGAAAGTGGCCATCTTTAACGCCGATCCCAATTATTTGACCTATATTCTTAGTAAAAAAGAACAACTGAATTACGAGATTATTCCCTGTACTAGTCATATCAACCTCTTTATCTCTGGTGCTATTGATGCTGCAATGGCCACGACCTATAATGAATATTTGCAGTTGCTTCAGTCTGGTTTCAGAATGGGTGATGAGAGCATTTATCGTTTCAGCCAGCATGGCTACAATATTCAAGAGCAAGGGGTTTATGTGAAGCGCAGCTACTACGAGGCCCATACCAAAGCCTGCAAGCAGTTTGCCGCTGCTTCGCGCAAAGGTTGGGAATGGGTTGCTACTCATCCCGAGGAAGCTTTGGGAATTGTGATGAAATATGTGCGTAGTGACCATGCTGTCACCAATTTGACCCTGCAGCGTAGGATGTTGCAAGAGATACTTAATCTCCAACTCGATGCCGACAGCAAGAAACGCGAGTTCCGTGTGCGTCGTGATATGGTTGAGAAGGCCAGTCGCTTAATGCTCGAGTGTGGCCTGTTGCGGCGTGCTGTAACTTATGAAGAGCTGATTGTGCCATGAAAAGCCTGAAAGATTACCGTCGATCGTTATCAGCCCGCCTGAGTGTGTGGACAGTGCTCGTGGTGACTGCGATTTTTCTCGCTGCTCTCACCATCATGTTCACTGAGTCGCGCGATCACGTCCGAAAGGATACTCTAGGTAAGGCTCGCCAGACGCTTGATGGTACAGTGCTCCATATTGACAACACACTGCAAGCTGTGGAGGTGGCAGCCAATAATATGATTCGGGTTATCGAAAACAATCTTGATAAGCCCGACAAGATGCTCGATTTCAGCCGGAAGATCTTGGAAACTAATCCGATTCTCGACGGTTGCAGCATTTCATTTGAACCTTTTTATTATAAAGAGAAGGGTGAGTATTTCTCGGCCTACTCCTACAACAATGGTGACAGCATCCTAACTGAAAACGAGGGCGCCGACTATTACCAATATCATACGATGGATTGGTATTTAATACCCAAGCTCCTCAACCGTCCCTATTGGATAGAACCTTTTCAGGAAGATGCAACCGAAGGCATTGTCGTGCAGGACATTTTCTCGTCGTATAGCCAGCCTATCCACGACAAAACAGGTAAGGTGGTCGGTACCTTTTCTGTCGACATTTGTCTTGACTGGTTTTCTGATACCGTTTCCGCCACCAAACCCTTTCCCCATTCTTACACAATTATGTTAGGTAAGGGTGGTACATTCCTCGTTCATCCCGATAGCACACGACAGTTCTACGAAACTGTCTTCACTAGTTCACTGAACGAATCCGACCCGACACTCGAAAGTTTGGGCGAGGCGATGATTGCGGGCGAGAGCGGCTATCGTACGATGACAATCAACGGCGAATTGTCGCATGTGTTCTTTAAACCTTTCAAAAATACAGGTTGGAGTGTTGCGATGGTCTGCCCTGAGAGCGATATCTATGCCGCCTTCCGTCAGTTGCAGCGTACTGTTCAGATTGTGACTGCTATCGGTCTGCTTTTGCTTTTACTGAGTACATGGTATATTGTCTCGCGCAGCGTCCGTCCTTTGCAGAAGTTGGTCGATTCCACTCACCAGATGACCCAACACAAGTTTACGGGAGATATCTCAGATAGCACCCGTGAGGACGAAATCGGCCAGTTGCAACGTCGTTTTAAGGCTATGCAAGAGTCGCTGGGTAAGTATGTGGGTAAGGTGCGCCAACAATCAGCCGTACTCGAAGCCCGTCATGCGGAACTGCAGCAAGCTTACAACCATGCGAAGGAAGAGGAACATATCCGGAATGCTGTGCTCCACAAAATGACGAAGCGCATGTCGGAACCAGTGGCCGACATTACGGCAGTTTCTCGTACTATTTGCGAGGAATACCAAAATATGACCAATGACTATATGGATGCCATGGTGGACAAGATTGAAAACGATGCCAATCAGGTCAGCGAACTCTTAAACGAACTTCTGCGTGCTGCAGAGGAGGAAACGAGCCATCACTCTCAAACCGATACTGCCTCATGAACATCATTGCTAAACAGATACGCCGTTCGTTTGCGCTACGTCTCAGTTTGAGTATCGTGGTGATTGCCACTATTGTCTTCGTGGTGGCTATTGGCGAGCTTTTCTATCGTTCGCGAATCGCTACTCGTGAGGCCGCGATATCACAGGCCACACAGGTTCTCAGCAATGTTACGCAGCATATGACAGCCCTACTCAGTGAGGTTGAAGTAGCTACGCATAATACTGAGTGGCAAGTTCTTGAAAATCTCCGCCCCGATGCCCTTCTGCAACTCTCCCGCAACATGGTAGAGTTGAACCCTATCCTCGATGGCTGTAGTATTGCCATGGAGGCCAATTTTTTCAAAGATCAGGGTAAGTACTTCTCCGCCTATTCGTCGCGTAGTGAGGATCATATTGAAACGCAGCAGGAAGGCAATGAGAGCTATTATTATTTTGGCATGGACTGGTATAGTCTTCCCATACTCCGCGGCAAGGCCCTTTGGATTGATCCCTTCCCCGACAGCAACGACATCACGGGCAACAATCGGGGTCTGATTATCTCTTATTGTAAACCTCTCATGTCGGTCGATGGCCATAGCATCGGTGTTATCTCATCGGATATCTCACTGCGCAAACTCACTCAGGAACTCTCTCAAGAACGACTCTATCCCGAAAGCTATTTTGTCCTCTCCGATAGTCGTGGTAAGCCTATCGCCTCTACCAAGGCTGATGCTAGTGAACAGGAAGTGGTTATCGACTATGATCACAATTTAGTTATTGATCGTCAGGTGCCCCATACCGATTGGAAAATCACTATTGTTTGTCCTAAAAGTGATATCTTTAGGGGCTATTACCAACATATCTTCATGGTCGTCACTATTATTGTCTTCGGCTTGTTGTTGCTGTGGACTTTCTGCTATTTCGTGGTGAAACGCAATGTCACTCGTTTGCAGGTGCTAGCTGCAACGACACAGGATATGGCGAACGGCCGCTTTGATACCCCCATTCCGCAGACGCGTCGTAAAGACGATATCGGACGCTTGCAGAATAGTTTCTCTACCATGCAGGCTTCGTTGGCCGAGTATGTGGCCAATTTGGAGCGGATGAAAGCGGAGTCAAAGCAGCGCAACCAGGAGTTAATGGTGGCGAAGGGGCTGGCTGAGGCATCTGACAAGCGTAAGTCGGCCTTCATCCAGGATATGTCGCATCAAATTCGCACACCGCTCAACATTATCAACGGCTTTGCACAGATTCTCCGCGAGAACCATCGTCAGATGAGCGAGGAGGAGCAGTTGATGTTGTCTAAGGATGTGCTGCACAATGGCTATACGATCTCTACCATCATTGACAACTGGTCGATGACTTCCGCCCTCGAAAAGGTGAAGGAACTGCCTTGCAAGGATATGATTACCGCCAATACGCTTTGCCATGAGGCCGTTGGTAATGTGTTGTTTAAACAACGTGACGAGGTGATGGTAAACATCGAGACGGTTGAACGCGATATCCATCTGACAACCGATAAACAGAGTGTATTGAAGATCCTGAGCGAACTACTTCACAATGCCGATAAATTCACTGCTGAAGGAGCCATCACAATCGGCTGTCAGCAGCTAAATAGTCGCTTTATGGCATTTTATGTGGCAGATACAGGCTGTGGCATAGCCTCAGATGATCAGGAGCGAATCTTTGAGCCGTTCTTGAAACTCGACGAGTTTAGTGAGGGACTTGGTCTAGGCCTGCCGCTTTGTCGTCGCTTGGCTAGCCTCCTTAAAGGAGAAATCGTGCTCGACACGCTTTATAGCGGCGGAGCACGATTTCTTCTGAAATTACCCGTTTAATCTTGATTATTCCGAGTATTCTTCTTATTTATTTCTCAGGCATCATGACAATTGAGGCATGGTTGCCGGCGTTAATCATATCTGCGAGGAACTTTTGCACTTTTTGTGCAGTTACGGCTTTTACGGTCTCTGCATAGTTTGTCTGCAGGTCGACACCCTCTGCCGTCCACTCGGTCAGCACATTCATCCAGTGACTATTCTCGCGGTTGTTGTCCTCAGCCTGCTTCAGCATAATCTCCTTCACTGTGTTCAAGTCAGTATCAGTGATCTTCTGTGTGGATTCCGTCAGATACTTCAGCATCAGATCGCGGGCAATCTTCTGCTTGTCAGGATTGGTCGGAGCAACGGCTTGAAGCATGAATACAGGTTTGTCGCCGTTTACACTGATGCTGCTCTTGGCACCAACATTGTAGGCAGCACTTTCCTCCTCGCGGATGGTGCGGTCGTAGATACGTGTCAGAATCTGTTTGGCAATATTCATCAGTACCACGTTCTCCTGGGTGTAGGCCATCTTGTCGTTGAGCCAGATTTCTGTGATCTGAGCCTGAGGTGTTTCCATCTTACGGGTGAAGTTGCATACAGGGTTGCCCTTGAAGAAGGTACGCACATCCTTGGCTTTTACAGGTGTGCCCTTAGGCATCGGGGCGATATACTGCTCCAGTAACTCACGCACCTGCTGCTCGTCGAAATTACCAATGATGGTATAGGTAAACTGTCCGCCGTTGCTATATAACTGCTTGACCATCTCCAATGATCGATCGTAGTCGAAGCGCTGGATATCGTCCACACTAGGTGTGAGGTAGAGGAAGTTGCCGCAGTTCTGTACGCTGGCCACTGAGTCGCGATACACGATTTCGTGGTTCAGGTCCTTATTCTTCAAGGCAGTCTGCATCAAATTGACGAATGAGGCCATCGACTTCTCGTCCTTCTTTATATTAGTCATTGTCAGGTAGACGAGTTGGAAGAGCGTCTCAATATCCTTTGGTGTCGACTGACCGGCGATATACTGACGGTCTTCAGCCACATTGATGCTCACTGAAGCCACTTTACCGGCGAGGGCCTTGTCGAGCTCTGACTTCAGGAAGTTGCCCAGACCGCTATAGGCGGGTACAACTGAGATCAACTGCAGGTTCATGTCGTCGGCCTTACCGAAGAGCGACATACCACCCTTGGCTTCTGCCTGCATCATCACCTGGTCGTCCTTGAAGTCGGTCTTCTTCAGAATCACGCGGGCACCATTCGAGAGTGTCAGTTCCTTGTAGCCGAGCGTCTTGTTCTCTGTTTCCTTCACAATTTGTCCCTTGGCTGGCATCTGGGTAATCAAGGGCTCCTCCTTCACGTTGTCCACCCAAGCGGTGAGTGTCTCCGTGCGTACGGCCTCAGTACCCTTCTTCAGGGCGTCGGCGGTAATATAATTGGTCTTACCCTCCTTCTCCTGTTCCATGCTGAAGACTACGAGGTTCTTTCCGTCGATATTGATAATCTGCTGGGCATACTGGTTCACCAGATCCACGGGTAGTTGTCCTGCCAGGGCGGTCATCAACTGATAGAGCGTTTCTACCGAGGGGATGGGATCACTTTCAAGGAAGTTCTCCACATATTCGCTGCAGTAAGCATCATTCTTGCGTTTGTCACGATTGGTGTAGAGCTTCTCTAATCCGCTCAGGTAGTCTGCCTTTGCACGGGCATATTCCGTAGCGGTGAAACCGAAGTCGCGGGCACGCTTGGCCTCGCGGAGCACAGCCTGAAGGGTTTCGATATCCTTGCCATCCTTAGCTACACCGATGAGCATCAGTGCGTCCTTTGTACGGGCCAGCTGCATGAAGTTGCCGTCCTGTACCTGTGCTTGGATAAACGGACAGTCGGGCTGCTCGGTAATCTCCGAGAAACGGCTGTTCATCATCGAGCATACCATTGTGTTCAGGTATTCCTGCACCAGATAGGCAGAAGTTTTCTTCAACTCTGTAGGCACGGGATCGCGCTTCATCGAGAGCATCAGTATGGGATACTGCTGTTCCTTGTCCTTCTCAGCTACGTAGATGGCCTGTTCATTATCGGGAACGGGCTCGTCAATCACTTTGGGGGCGTTCGGGTCTACCTTGATGTCACCGAACAGTTTCTTAATCAGTGCCTCGGTGTAGTCCACGTTGATGTCACCTACGATGATGATGGCCTGGTTGTCAGGACGATACCATTTCTTATAATAGGCCACAAGTTCCTCGGGTTTGAAGTTGTCTACAATTTCCATCTTACCAATAGGCATACGGAAACCGTACTTCGATCCCTGGAATAGAGTGGGTAAGGCACGCTCAATCATACGTTGGTTGGGACTATTGCGCATACGATACTCGTTGTGAATCACATCACGCTCCTTCTCAATCTCTTCGGGGGTGACGGTGATACCGTTCGACCAGTCGCGCAGTACGAGTACACATGAGTCAAGAGCACTCTGACGCTCGGTGCTCACATCAGCGATGTAATACACTGTGCGGTCAATGCTGGTATAGGCATTGAGGCTGCGGCCGTACTGCACACCGATTGACTGCAGATACTCAGTCATTGTGCCAGTGGGGAAGTGTTCCGAACCGTTGAAGGCCATGTGCTCCAGGAAGTGAGCCAGACCCTGCTGTGAGTCATCCTCTTGGATAGAACCCACGCGCTGGGCGATATAGAAGTTGGCCTTCTTCTCGGGGGTGTTGTTGTGACGCAGGTAATACGTCAGACCGTTGTCAAGTTTGCCGATACGAACACTGTCGTCTACTGGAATCTCAGGCATTTGCATCTGTCCTTGGGCCGATGCCAGTCCTGTACTGATCAGGGCTATTGCCACAAAAAGTCTTCTAATTTTCATCTTAATATTAATTAGTTGATTAAACTTTTCGGTTGCAAAATTATAGTTTTTTTTCCGAACACGATGCGAAACGAATGTTATCTTTATGTTAAATCCGTATTATTTGTCTAATCCGTGCTCAAAAAATGGCCATCCAGCATATGAAAAACAGGACGGCCATGAGGAAATATATGTGAGAGAGTTTTAAGGATTCAATCATTTCTGGGCAATCAGACGACTGTCTAAGGGCTCCATCACCACCATGCTGCTGGTTAGGAACATATTGTCCTTTTGCTCGTTCATCTTGTAAGTCTTCACCGTGGTCAGGTTCGGTGCTGTTGAGCGGTAGAGCGTCACCTCCGTAGGCAGGTCGTACTGTTGCTGCTCGGCATTCCAGTAGCTCATCTCTACATTGTATCCGTTCTTATAATATCTATAGGTCAGACGGCTGCTTTTCATCCATTGCTTGGTAGCCTCGTCCCAGGTCAGCGTTTCTTTGTCCTGCAGACGGCCTTGCTCGTCGTAGGTGTAGCAGTACTCCATCTTCTGTTTCATCTGATGAAGGTCGTTCTGGGCATACACTTCGATCTTGTTAACGACACCGTCTTCCATTTCACCGTTATACATGTAGTTGGCGTCATTGCTGTTGACGGCGTTGAAGTACATTGTCAGTACTGTTGCTGCTGTGATGATTGCTTCCATAACTTTATATTTTTAATCGTTCTACTTTTTTTCAATTCAATTTGTCCTTTAGACGTTGCAAAGGTATGGAAAACTACAAAAACTTTAAGTTATTTGTATGTTATCTTTAGGTTAAATGTTTTCCCTGCATTAACAAACCATAAAAACACCCATACTCCATGCTGCCTTTTCGAGCCTTGGCCTGCAATACGACCTTACGCCCCACCTCGGCATCTACATCGAACCAAGCCTGCAATATTTCTTCAATGACGGCAGCGATCTGAATACCTATCGTAAAGAACACCCGCTTCAGGTCACTCTACCCCTCGGCATCCGCTTCCATTGGTAAACTTTGCTAAACTTTTTGTTCTCTGCAGCCTATTTGCCACTGCCTATGACTTTCGAGATGTCCATAATCATACCACCGTTGCCACTCATAATCTGAGGCATCTTGCCATCCCACTTCTCAATCATGTCCTCCTGGACAATCATTGGCGAGAGCGAGGCTGCAATGGTCCTGTTGTAGTAAGCCTCAGCATCAGCCTTGATCTTCATAGCCTTGGCATTACCCTCAGCCTTGGCGACGGCAATCTTGGCGTTGGCCTCAGCCTCCTTTACCTCGTTTTCAGCCTTCAAAGCACTCTGGATAGCCGTGTTCTTGGCATCAATCATCGAGAGCAGCGATGAGGGAGGCGTGATCTTTGAGGTGAACTCCTCCACGAGGAATCCCTCTGCCATCAGCGATTTTTCCAGACGGGCACGAACGTCACGCTCAAAGTTGGCACGGTTCGACATCAGCGAGTCGGAGGTGTACTGGTTGGCGCATGTGCGGTAAGCCTCGTAGATACAGGTACGGATATATCCTTCTTCCAGCTCCTTCACGCCCACACGATACTTCGTGAAAATATCACAGGCCTTGTCTGGGTTAATGCGATAGGCGATGGTAGGATCCATCTCGAAGAGCGAGGCATCCTTGGCATTCACGGAGAACGTCTCGTACTGCTTACGCTGTGTGAATGTGGGGTAGGTAAATACGTTGGTGGTGATGGGGTTATAGAATACCCAACCCTTGCATGTACCTTCTACACCGCCATAGTCCTGTTCGTTGAGTGACCACTTATGGAAACGGATGCCCACCTCGCCAGAGTCAACCACTGTGCAACAAGTTGCAAAAAGAATCAGGATCAAGGCTATGCCTCCTCCGACATAAGCCAGAATGCGATAATACTGTTTCATCATACTCTAAAATCTTAATAGGTTCCTTAATACAGCGACAAAGGTACGAAAAAAAACATAATCATCTGTTATTTGTATGTTATCTTTAGGTTAAATGTGATTAGGGCATTCATCTGACATTACAGAATGCGGGAGTGAAAAACATTCAAAAGTTTGGTCGTTTTAATAATTATGTGTACCTTTGCCCACGTAAATAAAGCACAGAAGAACGACTAAAGAGATGATGCTGAAAGAGTTTTTATGCATACAAACAAATATAAATATGTGTCGATCGTGAGTGCAGTGGCGGTGCTATTGCTATTGGGCATCTATATGTGGATGACCTACCGTTCTGTATCACGTGACATTGCCGAACGGGCTGGCAACCAATTGATGTGGGCGATGTTCTACGAGAGCTACACCCGCGCTGACCTTGTGACAGCGGAAGATACACTGAGTTTACCGCAGTCGCGTGGTAACCTTTCTTTGGCTTCATCGGTGGAGGGCATGAATGATGCTTTGAGCCGGAAATACCACTCAGAACTATCGCTCGACAATGTGGCAATGTATGTCGACTCGCTGTTGAGCGTGGTGAGGATAAATCGGGATGTAACCGTTCAAGAAGTAGAGTTGGATGATGAAAGCGGGAGGATGGATGGTGTGAGATGGAAGGTCGTGAGACAGAATAATGAGCGCAGCTCTAGTTGGTCGATGATGACGAAGCCAGTGAGCATAAGGCGCGACCAGTCGAGGGCCATTCGTCTAGCACTAAACAACCCTTATCCGGAACTGGCCAGGCGGTTGAGTCCGCTGTTTATGATCAGCGCTATTATCTTGGGTTTCTTTGCTGTCATTATTATCCAGTTGCTGCGTTTCATCACTGAACAGGAGCAGATGGTGGAGTTGAGGAACGACTTCTCGTATGCGATGGTACACGACATGAAATCGCCGTTGTCGAGCATCATTATGGGAGCACACTTTCTGCATAGTGGCAAAGTGGACGACAAGCCGCAGATCAAGGAGAAATACTATACGATTATCGAAGATGAGGCGGAACATTTGCTGGCACTTGTGAACAAGTTGCTGACCATTTCGAAACTTGAGAACAAGAAACTGATTTTGAACAAATGGAATATTTATATCGAACCAATCATTAACGATTTGGTGGAAAAAGCCAAGGTAAAGGCTACGAAGCCAATTGAGGTGAACATCTCTTTGGAAGTGAAAAACGTATTGGCCGACGAGCAGTATTTGACAGAGGCCATCGCCAATCTGATAGATAATGCTTTGAAATATTCAAAGGACGAGATAGAACTGTCGATTAAGACCTTCGATACAGACAAATATGTACTGCTGAAAGTACGCGACAACGGCATCGGCATGACGAAGGAGGAGCAACAGGTGATATTCGACAAGTTCGGGCGAGCTGCCATCCATGAGAAAAACCGTAAGGGTGGCGTCTCGGGCTTTGGCCTCGGATTGAACTACGTGGACCAGGTGATGCAGGCGCATGGCGGCAAGGTGACTGTGTCGAGCGAGAAAGACAAATTCTCCGAGTTTACCCTCTATATTCCCAAAGAAACCCATAAAACCCATTCTATTCATGATAAAATTACTCTTGGTTGAAGACGATGCATCGCTGGCCTATATCGAGAAGACGGGCCTGGAGGATATTATTGGCGGCTATGAAGTGACGACCGCTGCCAACGGCAAGGAAGGTGTGAAAGCCTGGGAGGAGACACATCCCGATGTGATTATTTCCGACATTGATATGCCGGTGATGAATGGCTTTGAGATGGTGGAGCGTATCCGTGAGACCGACCAGAACGTAATCATCATCTTCACCTCTGCTTTGACGTCGCCCAACGATGTGAAGGCGGGCTATCGCCTCGGTATCAACAACTATGTGAAGAAACCATTCGTGCCTGAGGAACTCGACGCCCATATCCAGGCACTGATGAAGATGCGGGGAGGGGCGAAGACGCAAAAAGAGACAAGCCACTACAAACTCGGCAAATATACCCTTGATGCCGACCATGCCACACTGCGCAACGATGAGACGGGCACTTCGCAGACAATGACGCAAAGGGAGGCGCAGATTCTGGCGATTCTTGCCGACAATAAGAATAATGTGGTGCGAAGGGAGGCTATCCTCAGCCGTTTCTGGAATACGGAGGATGATTATTTCGCCTCGCGCTCACTCGACGTTTTCGTGAATAAACTGCGGAAACTGCTTGCCGATGAACCGCGGATAACCCTCAAGACTGTACGTGGCATCGGACTCCAGCTGATTGTCGGTTAATCAATCGGTTTATACGGTTCCATCGTCTGGAGAGCCAGAACGGCGCCAGGGACAAAGAGGATGGCGGCGATGAAGAAACACCAGGCTGGAATAGTCACACCGATGAGAATGACTATCATCAGCCAATAGCAGATATCGCCGAAGATGATGGGGACGACGCTTCGGGAATAGTCGTAGAGATAACCCTGGAACATCACTGCCATCGTGGTAGGAATAGCCAAGACGGGATTATTGAAACATGCTGACAACAGACCTATGATGAGGCCAAACACAGGGACAATAATCTGTGGACGGTGCTTCCACTCCAAAAGCTCTCGCATGATACCGCCATAGATGACCAAGTCGCCTGTGGCCTCGATGAAAGACATGCCTATCAAAGAGAGGATGGGGTGCTTGGCCATCCATGCATACGACTCGCGCAAAGAATCATCATTGCTAAAGAAAGGGTCGGAGATGGTGCAGTAGAGCAGGGCCAGACCATACATCGCCATACCAGTAAAGGTGATGACGTTCCTACGCTTTCCTTTTGGAATGCGGCCTAAGGTGTAACTGGCAAAATGCATGCGGAGGAACACGATCTGCAGGATGATACAGGCAATGCAGAGAATGCCCATACCGATGGCGAAGTAGAAGTCTGAGGGATTCAAGTTCGCATTGGGCTCGTTACGGAAACCGTCGATAAAGCCCTCGATGAAATGCCCCATGAAGCCCAAAGCGGCTCCACAGACGAACATCACGACCAGGACGATACCCAGCGAGAGTAACAAATACATCAATGCCTTTCTCATCTCGGGTGCAAAATTACACAAAAATCATGGAAAGGCTGGCAAAATGTATGTTATCTTTAGGTTAAATAGTTTATAGTTTATGGCTTACAGTTTACGGTTTACAGTTTACAGATGATTACTTCTATAGGCGGAATGGCTTGCAAGGTAATCAACTGTAAACCGTAAACTGTAAACAAATACTAGTTAATCAGGAAGATCTTGGTCTTGCCATTGTAGGTGGCCTTGATGGTGGCACGACCTTCAACGATAGGACTGATGTCGAACTTCACACCAACAGGAATGTTGGCCGTAGCCTTCAGCTTCGAACCGGCATCCAGCGGCGCATAGAGTTGGTAGCGGATCTGGTCGGGGTAGCCGTTTTGGTTGTTGAAGCGGACAGGTGTCGTGGGAATCGTCAGCGGCTTGCCGTCGGCAGTGATAGTGACCTGAGGCACGATAGGAGCAGGAGCACCAATGCCCTTGGAGAAGTTGACTCCGTGGAGATCGAAGAGTCCCTGCGGACGCTGGGGCTCCTGCGGACGACGACCGCCAAACTGTCCGCGCTGGGGCTGCTGGGGCTGCTGTACCTCGGGACCTTCAGCTACGAGGTAGATGGCGTGCTTGCCTGTGAGACCCTCTACAGCTGGAACGGCTGCATAATACATCGTTGCCTTACGTTCAGCATCTGCAGACACATCTATCACACCAATCTCCTGACCCTTCCAAGGATCATCCAGCTTGACGTGAATCTTGAAGGCTCCCTTGCCGCTGGGCGTCAGATTGAGTCCGAGTGTTGTGTTGTCGCCGGCTTTCGTACCCTCGAAGGCCTTCACGCCCTTGGTGTCCTTGGCCAGGCCGCCGAAGCCGAAGTACTTGAAGCCGACGATGCCGCCGTTCTGGATGCCGGCCAGGTCCATCGAGTTGTTCCACACGTCGTGGTTGTCCTGCATCCAGTTGTTGGCGTTGGGACCATAGACGAAGCAGGCGTAGCCGGCGCTATAAGAATTATAAGGTGGCAGACCGAAAATCTGGAAACCTTCGCTGGTGACCTCGGCACCGGTATAGTGGTTGCCGTCGCTGGCCTTGGCCGTCCAGACATTATCCTTGGCGTAGGGGTCGTAGCCGGTAATCTTAACCACACCGCCCTTGGCTACGGGCTTCTTGTCCCACGTAATCTTCACGGGGGCTACCATAGCCTGACGGGCATTGCCGAAGCCGCGTGGCGGGCGATGGTAGAAGACGTACCACTGGCCGTTGATCTCCTGGATAGAGCCGTGGGTGTTGTGGGCGAAGTTGGTGGTGATGAGCTTCGAGCCGTCCTCGTTCAGCACGACGCCGCGCGAGTCGACCAGCACGCCGCCAGAACGCCACGGACCGAGGGGTGAGTCGCCGAAGGCATAGCGCAGGGCGCTGTTGGTATTGCCAAGACCGTACTCCTTGCCAGAGTAGCCCGAGAACACCATGACGTACTTGTTGCCCACCTGACGGATGCTGCTGGCCTCGAAGAAATTGAAGTCGAGCGGGTTCTGACCCTTGTAGAGGGCCTTGTACTCGCTGCCCTCCCTGTCGAGCAGACGGCCGTCGGCGCTGCTGGCGGGGATGAACGGGTCGATGGGTTCGGTGCCCTCGCGCTTCGAGTACATGGTCTTCTGGTCGAGCTCAACAGCCGTCGAGTGCTGGAAACCGTAGAACACGTAGGCGCGGTAGCCGATGTCGTAGTCCTTGTCCTTCTTGTCGGTGATGTTCTCAATGAACACCGAGGGGTCGAAGTCGATAATCGAGCCGGGCAGGCACTGGCGGCCGTCCTCGGTCAGGTTGACGGGCGTGAAGGGACCGTTGGGGCGGTCGCCCTTACACACCATCGGCGTGCGGCGCCAGCCGCGGCTGTGTGGGTAGAGCCAGTAGGTCTTCTTGCCCGTGGCGCGGTCGGTGGTGCAAACCAGGTCGGGGGCATACATCGTGTCCCACTGTCCGTCGACATACCATGTGAAGATGGGACCTTCGTCGCGCCATTGTGAGAGGTCCTCGACGGGAGCCGACCACATACGGATGTCGGGACCGCAGTAGGCGGAGTAGTTCACGTCGTGCGAGCCGATGATGTAGGCACGCAGCTTGCCGGGGTTGTCGGGGTCCTCAAACACGCGGGGTTCGCCGTCGGGCACATGTTCCCACAGGGGCAGGTAGGGGTTCTGGGCATTGACTGCCGTAAAGCCTAAGAGTAGGGTTAACTGTAAAAAAAGTCTTTTCATCGTTATAAGGGGTTTTAGATGTTAGTTATTACAGGATGCAAAGTTACCCAATCCCCGACAAACGGCGTTTTTATAATGTATCTTATTCTTTAGGATTTGTCCCTTTTTGGGGCGGACGTTGTTGCTGAACGGGATAAAAGCGTTACCTTTGCAGGAAAAATAAATAAGGTATGAAGAAACTAACGCTACTATCTATCCTGCTGGCAACCATTACCGGGACCGTTACGGCGCAGACCGAAGAGACCATCGACATCAGTGGTAACAACACGTCGTCGAACTATATCAGCTACAACAAGACCATCTCACTGCCGGCCTCGAAGACGGTCAATGTGAAGATGGCGCGCTACTGCTACTTCTCGTCGACCATCAGCGGCAGCGGACTGCTCAACCTCTACCCCGGCGGCGAGCGCAGCTACTTAGGCACGGAGAAGGGGGCGGCCTGGCCAAACTGGAACAACTATCGTGGCGACATACACATCTACCCATTCAAGGAGAACTCGCCGTCGGCGGGCTTCTACGGCGTGGTGCTGGCCCACGGCGGCAAGTCGTTCTCGCCCGAGAATGTGGAGGACGCCGTAAAGCAGGGCAAGGTGAACACGTCGATGCAGAACAACCGCGTCACCCTGCACAGCGGGGCCACCATCTGCTGCGAGGCCAATAGCGCCGGGGCGGGCTTCCGCATCGGTGAGCTGCAGACGGAGGCTGGCTCGAGCATCATCGGGTATATGAAGAAGAACACGCGGGCGGCCTACTTCCTGTTGGGCTGCCTGAACACCGATGCCACGCTGGCAGGCACCATCGCACCGCCTGACTACAGCGACACCCACCCGCTGGGTATCATCAAGGAGGGCAAGGGTACCTACCGCATCACCGGCAACCAGAACTACCTGACCGGGGCGCTCCGCGTGATGGAAGGCCGTGTGCTGGTAAATAACGACCGCTCGGAGGCTTTGGCTAAGAAAATGCGCGGTGGCTTAGGTGCCAAGACCAACGAAAACGAGGCCATCGCCTACGTCTTCACGAAGGGTGTGCTCGGCGGAACGGGAAGCATCGGCGGTAGCGTCGACCTCTACGGCACCATTGACCCGGGCGACGTCGAAGCAGGTACGCTGACCATCCGGAACTATGCTACACCCACGAAGAACGCCCACCTCACCGTCCATCCAGCCTCGGTGCTGCGCTTCAGGATAGACAACGGCGTTGGCCACCTGGACATTGGCGGTACGCTGAAATACAGCCCGGCGACGGAGGACTTCGCCACAAGCGACGCTCAGCCCGTTGTGATGCTTGAAGTACCTGACAGCTTTGAGGCTAATGTGGGCATCGAACTGACCCTTCTCACCGCCAAGGCCAAGAGCGGCGACTGGCAGTTCCGCTTTCAGCAGCCCGGCAAGGGCACGTGGGTGCTTGAAGAGCAAAACGACGCCGACGGCTATAAGCTGGTGGCACGGCTGACATCTATGGAAGATGCCAACCCCGACAACCCCGACGACCCGGATGCCACCGACCCCATCGGTTCTCCGATGGGTCCCTACTACGATGACGGCATAGCCGACAATACCGACACCCACACCCTGCGCTACTACGCCGAACAGAACGGCAAGAACATCGGCGTGGCCGTCTCGTCGTGGAAAGGCAATATGGAGGAGGGCGGCAAGCAGTTTAACATGCTCGTGGCCGAGAACGAGATGAAGATGGAGACGCTGCAGCCGCAGCGCGGCCAGTTCTCGTTCGGCAGTGCCGACGGCTTGGTGAGCTTCGCCCAGCGCAACAAGATGACCATGCGCGGCCACTGCCTCGTCTGGCACCAGCAGCAGCCGGAATGGCTGAGCAGCGACGGTAAGAAAAACGACAAAGGCTGGACTCGCAAGGAGGCCCTGGCGATTATGAAGAACCACATTACCAACGTGATGCAGCACTTCAAGGGCAAGGTCACGGAGTGGGACGTGGTGAACGAGTGCTTGGATGACGATCAGAGCATCATCCGCACCAACCCCGATGCCTACACCCTGCGCCAGAACGTCTGGCAGCGGGCCATCGGCGACGACTACATCGACTCGGCATTCGTCTATGCCCGTCAGGCCGACCCGACGGCCCTGCTCTACCTGAACGACTATGATGTCGAGATGCAGGGCAAGGCCAAGGCGGTGGCCTTCTATAACATCGTGAAACGCCTGCAGCAGCATGGCATCCCCATCGACGGCGTCGGTCTGCAGTGCCACTTCTCGGTGGGCAGCGTCGACTCGCTGAAGCTGGAGCGCACCATCCGGCGCTTCGGCGACGACGGTCTGAAGTGTATCGTCACCGAACTGGACATGGGTGTCGGCTCCACGTCGGCCAAGGACCTGGAGGAGCAGGCCCGCAACTACCGCGTGGTCACCGACATCATGCTCAACAACGAGAACTGCCCGTCGATGGTCATCTGGGGCATCAAGGACAACGACTCATGGCGCAGCGACTCCAATCCTCTGCTCTATACCGCCCAGTTGGGCCGCAAGCCCGCCTGGTATGCCGTGCGCTCCGCCCTGCGTCACCGGTCCATCGTTACCGATGTGAAGCCGGTGCAGGCAGCCATTGCCCCCTCTGATGCCATCTACGACTTAAAAGGCCGCCGCATTGGTAGCGGCAGCCTTAAGCCTGGTATATATATTAAAGGTGGGCGTAAGATTGTGGTACGCTGATTATCGTACCACCACCTTGCGGCCATTGACGATGTAGATGCCCTTTGAGGGACGGTCTACCAGTTGGCCTTTCAGATTATAGAACTTGCCATCAGCTGACTTGCTTCTGACGCTGGCCACATCGAGCGCCTCGGCAGAGGGAACGAGATAGGCGGCAGTGACGTTGGCGTTGCTGCCGCTGTTCACTTTCATGGCGTTGATGTGCACGAAGCTGTCGTTACGCGCCCTGCCCTCGTTGGTGGGAGCCGTCTTCAGGTCGGCCAGGGGCAGGACGATGGCCTGCAGCGCCGTATCCCAATAGGGGTCGCTGCTATTGAACGACACGATGATCTGCTTATAGGGTCCGTGGTCGGTCAGTCGGTTGGCCAGGATGCGCAGTCCGCTCCCCGTGCCGCGCAGCACCAGCTTGTCGTACAGGCTGACGTCGGCAAAGAGCTTGTAGCTGACGGAGCTGAAGCCTGCCACGGTGCCGCCTCCGTTGACGTTGCGGTTCAGGTTCCATTCTGTGCTGACGGTCGTAGCCGTCGGCTCGGCATTTGCTCCCGTGCCGTTCCACTCGTGGAACATCGAGGCCGTGAACTTCGTCCAGTCGTCCGGAGCTTCAAAGTCGTCGATGTCAACGTAGCTCATGATATAGCTGAGCACATTGTCGGTACGCACGGGGAAGTACTCCGTCAGCAGGCGCTGGCGCTCGGCCATGTAGTGATTGTCGACGGTGTAGAGCTGGCCGCGCGACTGCCACTGATGCACGTCGCGGCGGTAGTCGCCCCAGCGGGCTGCCTCAGCGTAGATGGCACCCGAGATGGTGTTGTAGAGGCTGTCCCACACCTCGACCACGCTCTGCTCGCCAAGCAGTCCGTCCTTGGCCAGCAGCTCTTGGCGCGGCGCAGGTAGCGGCGGGCGAAGTCGTCGTTCTGCAGCAGATTCTGGAAGATGCCGGTGGGGAAGGC
>JAEEGH010007305.1_pt1 | contig 26646 bp, 17 predicted proteins | sample 9134181 | NCBI WGS metagenome assembly JAEEGH01 (sample SAMN16246544, study PRJNA631951) | gut metagenome | biome: gut microbiome; feature: rumen; material: DP-attached | host: Bos | place: Iran: Karaj | collected 2018-10 | reverse complement strand
ATCATTGACGCGCACACCTCCCGTATTTTGGAATGCGAAATCGGCACCACTTATCTCGCATAACGCATCCGTAATCAAGCAACCTAACTCTTCCGCATTCTCAAACTTTGTCTTCGCTATGGCGATGGGCTCGTTCAAGGCTGGAGCATCGTTGAACTCGTTCACCATCTGCTTGATTTCAGGCTTTTCCTTACGCACTTTGTTGACATCCAGTACAACAGCCTCTTTAGCAACCACATTGTGGTTCTTCACTCTCAGCTTCACCAAGGTGGCATATTTCAGATGCGAACCCGACTGAGTAATCAACACGCCATTGGTCTCGGTAGGATTTTCAATCAAAGTATGGCTGTGTCCACCAATGATGGCATCAAGCCAAGGGTTGGCTTGTGCCAGCTCCATGTCGTCCTCAAGACCGCAATGCGAAAGCAGAATCACCACATCGTTCTCGTTTCTAAGGTATTTATAATCGGGCAGCACCAATTCAGGACGTTTGAAACTCACCTCTTTCAGCTTGTCAGGATGAGCTCCTGGGATGCCGTCGTGTCGGACTTCAATCATACCCACCACAGCCATCTTCACGCCTTGATGCACCATGGTCACAAAAGGTTTGATATCGAGATTGACCGTCTCAGGAATGATGACATTGGCGCAAAGGAAGGGGAAATTTGCCCGTTCGATGTCGTTATGAAAGTTGTCGACGTCGCCATCCCATTCGTGGTTGCCCACCGTGCAGAGGTCGAAACCCGTTTGGTTCATCAGCTCGATCATAGGATAATTGACAGGGTCGTATTGGTCGTTGACCGGATTACCCGTGCGGTTGTCGCCTGCCGAGAAAAGCAGCATGTCGGGATAAATCGCACGAAGGCTGTCGACCATCGTGGCAAACTTGGGGAACATGTCGATGCTGGAATGCATGTCGTTGACCGACAGGATGACGATTTCGGCATCGCCCGCCGTTGTGGCCTTTTCGGTTTTTCTCGTTTCAGCTTGCTGGGGCTCTTTTTTGGAGCGATTACAAAGAGTAAGCCATAAAACCACAGCCAAAAGGCCAAGCAGCAGGAACAACTTCTTTTTGTTCATAGGTTAAGTGATTAAAAGTGCGGCAAATTTATGAAAAAAGTTCTATTTTTGCGGCATCATGTCGAAGAAAAGCCAAAACGAATACCCCAGCGGGAGCAGGACGAGTTGGAAGGTGGTCATCACCTACCTGTTCGTCATTGCCCTTTGCGCGGCTTTGTTTTACTATATCTTCAACCTGAGAAAGAGCATCGATAACCAACGCTCCAACATCAACACGCAACACGACGCCCTCAACTGGGTCAACAACTTCACCAAGAACGTGCATGCCGCACAAAATGCGGCCAACCTTTACGCCTTCACCGAACAGGCCAAATACAGACGTGAATTCAACGCTTACCGCGATGCCATCAAGAACCAAACCGACTCGCTGCTATTATTCGAAATCAGCGAAGACAACAAATTGATGGTAAACGAGATAGACAACCTCATCAGGAGCAAAGGCAGACTTAGCAACGAGTTGTCGAAACAGTTCCACGACTTCAACCCCTTGGCCGAATTCGACCGCACCATCGACGACTACCGGCCCCCGAAGCCCGAAGAGGAGATTGTGGTCACCACCGTGTCGAAAGACACCGTCATCCATGTGCCAAAGAAAGTGGAGAAAAAGAGCTTCTGGCAACGCGTAGGCCAGGTTTTCGACTCTTCGGAGGAGCAGGGAGACAGCCTGGTACATGTCTCCATCGAGCGGAGCGACACGCTACGCATCCAGCACCAAGGCCAAGACTCCGTCAACATCCTCGCCGACCTGCGCGTGCTCTCCGACAAGGCCAAGACCGAGTATTGGAACAAGATCAAGCAATACGAGAAGAAAACGCAGGAGCTGGTGAAGGCCGACAACGAACTCTCTGAACAAATCTCCTCCCTGCTCATTCGCCTTAACCAAGAAATCCTCGACTCCACCATCAAGGAAATCGAGAAAAGCGAGGAAATCATCCAAGAAAACACACGTTACTCCATCCTCATCGGTGCCGTCACGCTTGGACTTATCATTATATTCATCATACTGATAATCAGTGATGTAAACAAAGGTTATCGTGCCCGTCGCGCCGCCGAGGAAGCCAAACGGAAGACTGAGGAAATCATGGAAAGCCGACACAAACTGCTGCTCTCCGTCACCCACGACATCAAGACCCCGCTGAGTTCCATCATGGGCAACGTGGAGCTCATGGACAAGTCGAAGAACGAGAAAGAATTCAGCTCCATACAACAATCTGCCGACCACATCCTCAACCTGCTGACCAACCTCTTGGAGTTCTCGAGTCTTGAACAAGGCAAGCTGAAAGTCAGCAACGAAGCCTTCAACCTGCGCCAACTCTGCGACGAGACCGCGGAGATGTTTGAGCCCATAGCCCGCCACAAAAACCTGCAGTTTATCTACGAGCCTTCCATCGAAGAAGACTGCACCATCCTTTCCGACCGACTGAAAATCAAACAGATACTCAGTAACTTGATTTCCAATGGCGTCAAATACACCTTGGAAGGCAGCGTCACCTTCAAGGCACGCATGGGGCGTAACCTGATTGTATTCGACATCACCGACACGGGTGTAGGCATTCCTTCCGACAAGCTGGAAGAGGTATTCAAGCCCTTCGTACGCATCGAAACCTACAACCAGTTCGCCGAAGGTAGCGGCTATGGCATGTCGGTGGTCAAAGGTCTTGTCGACCTCCTCGGAGGCCAGATCCAAATCGAGTCGGAAGTCGACAAAGGCTCCCATTTCGAGGTTAGGATTCCTGTAGGCGTCGTGGAATCATCACCCGAAGCCAAAGAAGAGCTTGTGGACAACAAAAAGAGCCTGAACATCCTGATTATTGACGATGACAACACCCTTCTTTCCGTCATCGACACCATGTTGCACCGCCTCGGGCACCAAGCCATCCCCTGCAGGTCGAAAAGCGACGTAGAGGGTGCCATAGCGCAGATTGCCGATTACGACTACATCCTCACCGACCGTGAGATGGGTGCCCTCACAGGCAACGACATCCTCCACATCTTCAAGGAGGCCGACGCCAACAAGCCCGTCATCCTGATGACCGGGCGCATCGAATACACCAACGAGAAAGCCAAAAAAGAAGGCTTTGACGGATTCCTCCAAAAACCGTTCAACCTGAAACAGTTGGAGAGCCTTTTCGGCAGCGTCGCCACAAGCGAGAACGAAGAAGACACCGCCTTCCCCGACTTCCCGGCCTTCAGCGAAATGATGGGCAACGACAAGGAAGCCATGACCGACATCTTGACTGTCTTTGTGCAGTCAACGGCCAACGACCTGGTTTCGATGAACACCTTGATCGAGCAGTCTGATTTCGTGGAGATGCAAGCGCTTTGCCACAAGATGCTGCCTATGTTCATCCAGCTGGAGCGCGACACCACCTTCTTAGCCAGAATGAACGCCATGCGCGGCAAGGACGAGACAGAAGAAGACTATCCCAACTGGAAAGAAGACGCCACCCAATTCATGGCCCAAACCGACGAATTGATGGATTTACTGGCGGAGAAATATGGGATTGGTTAGCCTTACAGCTCTATTCCGTAAAGATGCATCTTATTATACAAGGTCTTGCGGTCGATTTGCAGCAGTTTGGCAGCCACGGTCTTGTTGCCCCTCGCCTTCTGCAAGGCGGCTTCAATCTGCTCCTTCTCGTGCTCGGGACGCAAGGCCCAGTCGTCTTCATCGGTGGCGATGACGGTCTTCTTGTTGGGCGCGCTGAACACTGGCAGGTCGTCCATCTCGATGTTCTCGCCCTCGGCAAACAACACGCAACGGCGCAACACATTGCGCAACTCGCGCAGGTTGCCGTTCCAACGCTGTTCCTTCATTCGCTGCAAGGCGTCGTCGGAGATGCCCTTCACGTTCTTGCCCAGCTCCTCGTTGGCCTGACGGATGAAAAAGGCCGTCAGCTCGTCGAAGTCCTCCAAACGGTCGCGCAACGGCGGCACCTCGATGGCAAACTCGTTGATGCGGTGGAACAAATCCTGACGAAAACGCCCTTCCTCAATGGCCTGCTCCAGATTCTCGTTGGTGGCAGCGATGATGCGCACGTCCACATGGATGTCGGTGGCCGAACCCACAGGCCTCACCTTCTGCTCCTGCAAGGCGCGCAACAGCTGCATCTGCACTTCGTATGGCAGGTTGCCCACCTCGTCGAGAAACACCGTACCACCCTTGGCTTGCTCGAAGACGCCTTTCTTGTCGGCGATGGCCGAAGTGAAAGAGCCTTTCAGGTGGCCAAACAGCTCGCTGGGCGCCAACTCTTTGGACAGGCTTCCACAATCCACAGGGATGAAGGGGCCTTCCTTGAACTGACTCTTTTCGTGGATCATGCGGGCGATGTATTCCTTGCCTGTGCCGCTTTCGCCGAGGATCAGCACGGAGAACTTGGTGGGAGCCACCAATTCCACATGTTTGTAGAGTCGCACCATGGCGGGGCTGTTGCCCTTCACCCATTGCTTGTTGCCCGGGACAAAGGTATCCTCCACTTCCTCGTCGGTGGACGCCAACGCGGCGGCGATCTTTTCTTCAAGCACACTCGGGTTGATGGGTTTCTTGAGGTAGTCGAAGGCGCCAAGCTTCATTGCCGACACCGCGGTCTGCACCTCGGCATAGCCCGTCATCACGATGATGGGCACCTTGCTCTTCAGCTTTTCGCGCACCCATGTCATCAGGATGATGCCGTCGCCGTCGGGAAGACGCAAATCGGTAAGTATCAAGCCGAAATTACCATTGGTAATCTCAATCTTGGCCTGTTCATACCGCGAGGCGAGCACAGCCTCATAGCCGTTCTTCTTCAGCCAGGTCTGGATCATCATGCCGAAGGAGGCATCGTCTTCTACAACAAGAATTCTACATTTCATGGTGCAAAAATAGCATTTTTTCGACAATTCCACAAAATTACACACAAAAAAAGCCTCACATTGGGGAAATGTGAGGCGATTTTAAAAAAATTGAAAACGAGCAGTTCCGTTATAAACGGATTTTATTTGATGGATACTACCAAATAATTCGACATACTCCAGAAGGCGTCCTTGTCGAGGATTTGCAGGGTCAGAGAGCCACCATCGACTTCATTGATCTGATAGCTTCCTTCCGGATGGTTGGTCATGATTTTGGCCTTTTTGGTATTCAGCGGGATGATCTCCAAATCACGCTTGTTGCCTTGCAAGAACTGGCTCTTGTCGAAGCCTTGTTTCGAGATCTCGCTGGATTGGAACAAACCGCCCTTGCTGACGATGCCCTTCTCGACCAAGGCCTGCTGCGTGGCGATGCAAACCCACACCGTGTTCAGCATGACGTCTTGGCTCTCGATGGTAGCCTGCTGAGCTGCATTCTGCACTGCCATCACATCCAAGTTGGAGTTCAACTCGTTGATGTTCTCGCTCAAATCAGAAACTTGTTCGTTCAAGGTGGCAATCTGCTTGCGGCTTTGTTGCAGTTCGTCCTTCAGGTTGGTGATATAAGTGTCTTTTTCTTCCAGTTGCTTCTTCAAGCGACTCACGGTTTGATTCAAAGCCTTCGAGTTGGCACCTTGTTCAGCCAGTTGCTTCTCCAGCTTCTCAATCTTTTGGCGGTTTTCCTGCAAGGTCTGCTGAATGGCGTTGATTTCGTTTACAGCCTTGTTGGTATTGCCTTCCTGGTTCTCCATCAAAATGATGTTCTCTTGGGCACGCACCGATTCGAGAGCGGCCTCAATCTCATTAATGGTGTTCAACGCATTGTCGAAACCACCTTTGGCAGCCACGGCCTCAGTATACAAGGAGTCGCGTTCCGCCACTAGAGCTTGGTACTTTTCAGAACGTTCCACATCGCAAGAAGTGGCCAACAAAGCCACGAAAAGCAGTGAAACCAATGTCATTTTGTGATGCATGATAGATTTTTGTTTTTGAATCACCTTATTATAGCACAATGCGTGCCACAATAACGGCTTCCATCAAACGCAAAGGTTATCAACACTTTATGTTGATTTCCACACCTCTCACAAGTTGTGGAAAAATGTGGAAAACCACAACAACCCTCGACTATCGTGGAAAAGTGGGGAATCTACAGATATACAAAGCCCGTGCTTTTGTGGCGCGGCAACGGGAAGATGGAGGTGTTCACGTCGGGGTGCACATGCTTCTTCCTGAACTGGTGATAAAGGCATTGCATGGCACGCTCCGGGGTGTTGTTGTTTTCGCTGAGGTGGCACAACATGATGTTTTTCATGCCCGAGTGATAGGCATCGGCAACAAAACGCGCCGACTCCTCATTGCTCAGATGGCCGAAGGGGCCGGCAATGCGTTGCTTCAAAATATAAGGATACGACCCTTTCTCCAACATTTCCACATCATAGTTGGCCTCTATGACGAGGTTGTCGGCCCTGCGGATTTGTTCCTTCACCACTTTGTCGAGCATCCCGATGTCAGTGGCGATAGTCAAGGTATGTCCTTCATAATTAAAGTGATAACCCACAGATCCTCTTCCATCGTGCATCACGGGGAAGGCTTCCACAGTGATGCCACAAATCTCAAAAGGCTGCAAGGGCTCTATTTCGTGAAACAACTGAGGATCCACGTTTTTCGTCGCCTTACCTTCAACGAGACCTTGAAGACAATCGGAATGGGCGTAGATGGGAATGGGTGTGTTTTTTGTAAGCACTTCCAAGCCTTTCACGTGGTCGATATGGTCGTGAGTGACGAGAATGGCCTTGATGTCGCCAATGCGCAAGTCGTTCTTTTTCAATCCCAAAACCACTTGTTGTGCAGCGATGCCGACATCGACGATGACGCCTTCGTCCTGCTTGCCCACATAGTAGCAATTGCCGCTACTGCCAGAGGCAAAGCTGCAAAAGACAAAGGGCGAAAGGCAGGAGAAAAGATCCATTTCAAATCATTTTGGCCGCAAAAGTAGAAATTAAATTGGTTTTTTCCTTATTTTTGACCCCAAATTTATCAACAATGGAAAACAACTTTGACCCCAATGCTGCAGCCGTAGCCGATTCTGGCATCTACGGTCTGCCCTGCACCGCCGAAGAGGCACAGATCATCATCATACCCGTCGAATGGGAACTCACCACGAGCTACAACCGCGGCACCGTCGACGGACCTGCCACCATCATGGAAGCATCACTGCAAGTCGACCTTTGTCATCACGACTACCCCGACCTGTGGCAGAAAGGCATCTGGATGGACGAATTCCCTAAAGAACTGCGCGAACTGCACGACGAGATGGCGCCCTTGAGCGAAGACATCATCAACGCGCTGTATGAAGGCACCATCGACGACGAACCCGAGAAATATGCCGAGCTTTACGCCCGCATCGAAGCCGCCACCGAAAAGAAAAACGCCTGGCTGCGCGAACGCATCGCCTATTGGAAACAGCAGGGAAAGGTTGTAGGCCTCTTAGGTGGCGACCACAGCTGTCCCCTCGCCTATCACCAATACCTCAACCAACTCGGTGTGGAATACGGCATCCTTCATGCCGACGCCCACTGCGACCTGCGCGAGGCCTTCGAGGGCTTCAAGTATTCGCACGCTTCCATTTTCTTCAACACCTTGAAATTCGACAATGTGAAAAAGCTCGTCCAAGTCGGCATTCGCGACTATTGCCATCAGGAGAAAGCCTTGGCCGAGAGCCAACCCAATAGAATAAAGGTGTTCTTCGACCGTGACTGCCGCCGCCGGATGTATGAAGGCGCCAAATGGAAAGACATCGTGGATGAGATGATCGCCGCCTTGCCCGAGAAGGTCTACCTCTCTATCGATATCGATGCGTTGGATCCTAAGCTCTGTCCCAACACGGGAACGCCCGTTCCCGGCGGTTTGGAATACGAAGAGCTGATGTACCTGCTCAACCGCATCCGCGAGGCGGGCAAGGACATCATCGGCTTCGACCTCTGCGAGGTCTCCCCTGCCCCCGACGGCGGCGACTGGGACGGCAATGTTGGCGCACGAGTTTTATTCCATTTATGTGGTGTAGCATCGAAATAAACCGTATATTTGCCCCAAAATTAACAACGTTGTAACGATTTCAAACCCATCTAACCAATGGCACTGAACAACCTTTTCACCCGAGGAAGCAGCCGCGAGAAGCACTTCTTCCCCACCTACAGCAAACAGGCTGAGACGGCCCAGATAGCCGCCAAATACCTCAAGGAGTTGGTCAAAAGCGACGACCCCGAAGAGCGTAAGCTGCTCACCCGCATGATCAAGAAACAAGAAACCACCGGCGACGAGCTGCTGCGCGATTTCTATATTGAGCTCAACGAGGCCTTCGTCACGCCCTTCGACCGCGAGGACATGAACGCACTGGCCATGGACTTGGACAAGTTCCTTGACTTCATCAACCACTCGGCCAAGACCATCCTCATGTACAACCCCAAGAAGATCGACAAGCAGATCAAGGAAATCGTGGACAACATCCATGAAGACGCCACCACCATCATGCAAGTATTCGACCTGCTCGAAGACCTCGGCAAGAACCATCAACAGATCAGTGACTTGTGCCAAAAAGTCACCCTCATCGAGCATGCCGTCGACGACATCTATGGCGACTACATCTCCTACCTCTTCGAGAACGAGAAGGACGAGATCGAATTGCTGAAATACAAGGAAATAGCACAAGTGGTGGAAGATACCACCGACCGCGCCAAGGAGGTCACCAGCACCGTTAAAAGTCTCCTAATAAAAGAATCGTAATGAACCTCCTGACCATAGCCATCATCTTGTCCATCGTCCTTGCCTTCGTCTTCACCTTCTTGAACGGCATGAACGACGCGGCCAACTCCATCTCGACCATCATCGCCACCAAGGTGATGACGCCCGTGCAAGCCATCCTATGGGCCTCTTTCTGGGAGTTCGCCGCTTTCCTCCTCATCCGCTTGGTGCTCAACCAGCAGTTTGCTGTAGGTAACACCATGGCCAACTTCGCTGAACAAAGTGTCATCGACCCCTACCTTATCCTATCCGCCCTCGTCGGTGCAGCCATCTGGGTGGCCGTATGCACCAAGAGCGGCATGCCAATTTCTACCTCTCACGCCCTTATCGGTGGTATCATTGGGGCGGCATGGTTTGTCAACGGTAGCGCGGTGCTGCACATGAAACCCATACTCATCACCTTGGCATTCATCGTGCTGTCACCACTCATCGGTCTGTTCTTAGGCTTCTTCCTCGAATGCATCTTCTTGAAGTTATTCAAGAACAAACCCCGCAAGAAAGTCGACAAGCTATTCAAGGTTTTACAGCATTTCTCCACAGCGGCCTTCTGTATCGGTCACGGCTCCAACGATGCGCCTAAGACCATGGGTATCATCGCCGTGCTGATGGCCAGCGTGTTTACCACAAAAGGGGTCAGCCCACAGATGCAAGAGTTCATCAGCAATTTCTACGACAGCAGCCAGGGCTTCCACATTCCCGACATCCTTGCTGTTGTGTGCTATATCATCATGTCGTTGGGCATCCTGATTGGCGGCAAAAACGTCATCAAGACCATGGGCGGCGGCCTGGCCAAGATTACTCCCGTTCGCGGCTTTTCTGCCGAATTTGCCGGTGCCACTACCTTGATTGCCACTTCGTTCCTTGGCATTCCTGTTAGTACCACACATACCATCACAGGCGGCGTCATTGGCGTTGGCCTTACCGACGGAATGAAGTCCGTGAAATGGGTCACCGCCAAACGCATCGTCCTGTCATGGATTCTCACCATACCCGTTCCGCTCATCATCGGCGGAGTCTTGAACCTGTTGTTTCACCTCTTAGTCAAGTAACACCATGAGTCTCAACAGTTTCTTCCAATTTTTCGTCCCCAAGGAGACCAAGTTCTACCCGCTCTACCAGCAGCAAGCAGCATACATTGACAAAGCTGCCACGCTTTTGAGGCAGATGCTAATGGAGACCGACCTCGATCAGCTTGAAGCCTTGAGAAAAGACATCAAGGTCTGCGAGACCGAAGGCGACCAGGTACTGCGCGACTTCTACAGCCAACTCTTTGCCACCGTGCTCACACCTTTTGACCGTGACGACGTGCATGAACTCGCCGAGATGATGGACACCTTCCTCGACCGCATCGACGACTCGGCCAACATTATCCTCACGCGCCGTTTCCTCGCCGTTGACGAAGACCTCACTACCATGGCAGACAACATCATGTTTGCTGCCCAAAACCTCAGCAACATCATCGTCGACATGCCTCAGATGTTGGACAAACGCAAGGAAATCAACCGCCTCTGTCAGGAAATCAAGACTTTGGAAAACGAAAGCGATGTGCTTTACGGCAGCTATATCAGCAAATTATTCCAGCAGAATTACAGCCTCACCGAGATCATCAAGCGCAAGGACCTCGTGCAAGTGCTTGAAAATACAACAAATTCAGTGAAATATATTTCGGATAAGATTAGAAGTATAATTAGTAAACTATAAGACATGAGACAAATCATCACCAGCCTATTAGACAACGACCTCTACACCTTCAGCGTGTGCTACGCCTACCTGCAGAAATTCCCTCGCGCCATGGGACAATACACCTTTGTCGACCGCAACAACACGGTCTATCCCCAAGGCTTTGCCGAGAAATTGCGGGAACAATTCGACCTCTATGGCAACATCAAAATCACCGATGAGGAAGTGCGTTTCATGAAACGGAAATGCTATTACTTCCCGCTGTGGTTCTTCACCTTCTTGAAAGGTTTCCACATGCGTCCCTCCGAGGTTGAGGTGAGCCAAGACGAGGAAGGCCATCTCCACATCCAGGTGACCGGTCTGCTGTGGCGCACCGTGTTTTGGGAGATGCCCATCCTGGCCACTGTCTCCGAACTGATGCATGAGCTGAAAGGCGAGTTTGAGACATACGATGCCGAAAAAGAATACCAGAAGTCCTATGCCAAGGGCATCCGTCTCATCGGCAACGGCGTCAAGTTCAGCGACTTCGGCACGCGCCGTCGTTTCTCCTTTGCGCATCAGGACCTTGTCATCCGCAGCTTCATCGAGGCACAGAAGCAGTTCACCAAGACCTGTTTTGTGGGTACTTCCAACGTGCTGCTGGCCATGAAGTATGACCTCACCCCCATCGGCACCATGAGTCACCAGTTCATCGAGACCTGCTCCTTGTATGGCTACAACGAGGCCAACTACCTTGCCATGGACTACTGGCAGGACGTGTATGCCGGCAGCTTGGGTGTGTTCCTCTATGACACCTACACGCGCAAGGCCTTCTTCCAGAACTTCACCCAACTGCACGCCAAACTGTTTGACGGCTTGCGTGTCGACAGTGGCGACAACTACGAGGCCTTGGAGGAGATCATCGAGAAATACAAGGAACTCGGCGTCGACCCAGCCCAGAAGTCCATCATCTTCAGCAACGGTTTGAATGTGGACGAAGCCATCGCCATCCACGAGGCGGTCGCTGGCCGCATGCAAGACTCCTTCGGCATCGGCACTCACCTCACCTGCGATGTCGACAACGTGAAAGCCATGAACATCGTGGTGAAACTCACGGCGGCCAAGATCACCGAGAAACGCACATGGAAGAAGGTGGTCAAGCTCAGCGACGACCTCGGCAAGTACACCGGCGACCCAGGCGAGATCGAGATCTGCAAGAAGACCTTGGAGATTGAATGATTCCCTTGTGGAGACGCGATTGACTCCGTAGAATTATCATTTCATAGCGTTTCCAATGCATTTTTTGAGACAAGACAAATCGGCGTTTGGAGATATTATCGTTGGTTTCTGGACGCGACAAATCGGTGTCTCTATACTACCCCTCTTATGAGGGCGAACTTGATCATGTCGGTGATGGAATTGAGGTTGAACTTACGATAGATGTTTTCCCTATGCCTTTCAACGGTTCGCAGGCTGACACATAACTCATTGGCGATTTGTTTCGCGCTTTTCCCTTGCACGAAAAGACGCATGACTTCGGCTTCGCGCGGTGTCAGGTCGAGGTCTTCGTCATCATTGGGACTCTTCCGCATGCGATTGAATCCGAAACAATACTCGTCATTCATGATCGACAAAATGATATTGCCCAAATCCGACGACTCGACCTCCTTGCCAATGACACCATGTATGCCTTGACCAGCTAGTCGAACCACCTCGGGAGCATCGGTGGCGCTGGTAACAACCAACACTTTCACGTTTGAGCCGTGCTTCTTTAGTGCCTCTATGACATCATTTCCATTGCCGTCAGGAAGGAAAAAGTCGAGCATGGCAAGGTCTATCCCCTCGGGATGGCTCTCTATGAATGAGACAGCCTCTTGCACGTTGGCCGTGGAGGCCACAACGATACAATCAATGCCTGAAAACGAAAGCGCCAATTGCAATCCTTCGCGGTAAATCGGATGATCCTCAACGAGCAATATCCTAATTGGTTTATTGAATTGCTTTGTCATATATCATTTCTTTAGAGAGAATCTTACTGTAGTGCCTTTGTCTTCCTCGCTCTGTATGTCGATTTTTTCGCCATTGAGTTCCAACAAATCCTTACATAACGCCAAACCAATACCCGACCCGCCATCGCCTTGCGCCCTTGACTTGGGTGAAACAGGTTCATTCGACAGTCTTTCTAGATGGTCTCGCTTCATTCCCTTGCCTTGGTCAGCCACGACGAGCCAAATGCGTCCGCTTTCCTCTTCGGCCCAAATGCGGATGGTACCGTCGGGCAACGAAAACTTGACCGCATTGTTGATAAGATTACGAAAGATGAGTCTCGCCAAATCGACATCGTCGCACGCTTCGAAGCCCTCATCCACATCATTGACGATGTGTAAACGCTTCTTTGACACATCGACCCACTGCGATTCGACACTCTCCTCAACCAATGTCCGCACATTGAAACCACTCTTCTTGCCAATGCCACCACTCATCTCCATTTTCATCCATTCTATCATATTGAGCATGTTCTCTTTCAGCATGTCCGACGAAGTCTTCAGTGTCGACACCTTTTCCTTAATGCCACTGGGCTGCATTTCGTCGAAATGCTTCTCCATCACGTCGAGCAAAAGGTTTTGCGACAGCACAGAGGTCTTAAAGTCATGCGAGACTATGGAGAAAACGCGGTCTTTGACCCAACTGTTTTGTTCAAGAGTTTTGTTTTTCAGTTTCCTGACCCTGCTGATATACATACCCATGGCAAAAAGAATAAGCAACAAAACCGCAAGAAAAGTCAACAATATGATTATCATCTTATTAGACTCATTCTTTGCCGTTTGAAAGGCGATTTGGTGTTCCTTTTCGGCGAGGTCATATTTCACCTGATAGTCGCGGATAAGTTGTTGCTGCCTTTCATTGAAAACGGAGTCCTTTATGGCAGTATATTGCTCAAAATAGTCTAAGGCCAATCCTTTGTCGAAATGCCTTGCCACTGTGCAGGCACTCTTGAGGAGGTCTATTTGCAGCTCGTCGAAGTGGTTTTCAGTGGCCAAATCCAAAGCTTGTCGAAGATGGCCTTCAGCATTTTTGTTCTGACCCAAATCGGCTTCACAACCACCCAAAACGGCATATGCTTCGGCTAACAAATAGGGGTCGTCGATAACCTCTGCCGAAGCGAGGGCTTCTTGAGCCACAGCCAATGCTTCATCCGTCCGCCCTGCGGCACGATAGGCCTGTGCCAACATCACAACCTTAGTCACCCGCTTGAACGGCAACACATCATATTGTTCGGACAACGCCACTGACCGCTCGGCATAATCTACCGATGCCTGCAAGAAGGTAGCCTTCTCCTCGCCCACTTCGCCCTTTGCCTGCTTCATGTATACCTCTGAAAGATTCTGCCAATAAGTGGCCAAGTCTTGGAAGTCGATGGTGTCAATGGGTTCACCAAGCATTTGGATACAATCAAGATAGAGTTTCTCTGCTTGGTCAAACTCCTCCATCACTAGAAACACCTTAGCCATATTGTTGCGCGTGTAGCGGATGTTCTTATCGTAGAACCGCGCTGTCTGTTTCTGTTCTTTTTCGCCCTCGCCAGCCTTCAGTTGCTCCATCACATCAGCGCAATGTTCGTAGTTCTCGATAGATTCTTCAAAGCGCCCAAGTCGCTGATAGGCCACGCCAAGCACGTTGTAGCAGCCCGCCATTTCGAAAAGGTCGCCTTCGGACTCATAAACGGCGAGGGCTTCTTTGCCGAAACGCACCACTTCCTCGAACTCCGACCGATCATAATGGTAAAAGATACGTTCTTTCAACGACATGGTCGTGTCGGAATCTTGTGCCTTTGCTGCAATCACGTTCAACACAAGCAGGAATATGATGACAATTCTTTTCATAATCGATGCAAATATAATTGTTTTTCTTTTTGCAGCACAAAAAAACCACAATCTCGTACCGAAATACGGAATTGTGGTTAATGAATCGTTTTATAACCAATATCACAAAGCTTTCACAAAACGAGCCGTCTTATTGCCGCAACGCAAGAAGTACAACCCATCGCTCAGTTCACTGATGTCGATTTCCTGTTTGTCCCCAACGCGAACTGTCATGATTCGCTCACCAAGCATGTTGTAGATGCACACCTCACTAACGGCATCAAGGCCATTGATGCGGATGCTAGCATTGGCCGGATTAGGACTAACGGCAAACGCATCTTCATATTCTTCACTCACACTGACAGGGCTTTGATCCACCAACACATTGTCGATAAACCATGTGTGTCCATTTTCCCCTCCATACTCGAAAGCAATGTAGATGTCTTCACATTCATAGGCGGATAAGTCAATCTTGACCTCTTTCCATTCGTTGGATGGGTTCTCTTGGTTCCAAATGGGATTGAAATCACCCGCATTGTTGCCTGTAGTGGAGATCAGGACTGTTTCAATGTAAAGATCCTCAGGATACTGTTCCCTAGTTTGGAAGGTCAGATACGACTCTTCGGCACCACACTGTAGATGAATTTGCGGAGTAATGAGTACGCCATGTTGATAGTCTTCGCCAAACCGATGCCTGGCGCAGTAATCGCCTTGGTAAGGATCGTCGTTGCTATTTCCAAAGCGCATCCAATAGGAAGGCACTTCATAGCCAATATTACCGCTCCAATAGGAATAATTGTCGTCATCGACATCAATCTTTTCCCAGCAGGCCCAGTCGGTAAAACACCTCTCAAAACCCTCGAAATAGGGCGTAGATTGTGCATTCGACGTTCCACATTCCACCTTCTCGACACAGAGGTCATACAAATAGTCACAGCTCTCGGGTGCATAGAGTTGCACTCCGTCCTTATAGATGTATCCCGTATAGTTATTGCTTGACGGTCCTTTTACAACAGCATAGTACACACCATTCTCGTTCACTGCAAAGCTCCGGAGGTTGGTAGGGGAACCACTATTTTCGATGTGCATGAGCTCTCCGTTCTTCCAGATGCAGAGCGTTGTGCCCCCCCAAGCCCATCCGCACACATAGACATCGCCATCCACCACCTTAATCTTCCACGCACGCGCATTAAACAAGTCACTAGTCAAGGCGTAAAGCTCGGAGTTATTTTTCCAAACCTTGGCCACATAATTGTCGTTAATGATTTCACAACCTACCGTGTAGACATCGCCTGAGTAATAGTCGAGGCCGTAGGCATAGCCGTAGTGATCGCCGAGTTCGTAAAGCACTTCGTCGTTTTTCCATACGGTCGGGACGGGGCTACCTCCTCCTTCTGATTGCTGGACATAGCCACAGTAGTATCGAGCAGAGGCTGCACCACTGTGTTCAATCTCTTCGGTCGTCACGCAAATGCCGTAGGCTTCCGACTCGTAGTAACTCATATAGTCTGGAGAAAACAAGGGAATGCTTGAAGTTCCAATCCAAACCGTGGCATACTTTCGGTTATCTGTTCCCATCCGATAACCAGCAGAATACAAACGACTAGGCATCGGTTGATAGTTGCTGCCGTCATCATACCAAAACATGTTATGGATGTAAGCATCATCAATAGATACAGCTTGCTGTCTGTTACAAAAGATAGCAGCTTGGTAAGGAGTACCGCTTTGTGAACTGCAGTTCGACCAATACACATCGCCGTTGGTGGGGTCTTGCACCACACTGGTCGCAACGTTTGTTATACCTGGGAAATAGGCATAATGGTACATTTGGTCGTTCTTATAAATGGCAGCCTTCTGGTTGCCTTCTTCATTGAAATAGCCCACCGACCATACATCCTGGGCCAATGTCGCGCCAGCCAGGGCTAGCGTCAAAGCAAGTGTAAACAAATACTTTTTCATAACGTTATACTTTTAAGGTTAAACGATTTCACGCCACAAAAATATAGTAAAAAAAACGAATTAATGTGGGTGTAAACACCCATTTTTATCAGATAGTCTAAAAAAAATTGTCTCTCACCTCCTATTTCATGTTCCTCGGTTCCAAAACAAAACAAAAAAAGCAGGTTGCCTAGGCAACCTGCTTTTTGTTTAGTGGCGGTATTTAGGGATTAGTTGTGGTAATCGCTGTAATACAAGCAGTTGGAATACACATCCTTTTGATACGCGGTACCCTTGAACTGGTCCAAGATATAAAGTTGGTCTTGCGGAACCACGCGGGTGAGTTCCCATTCTGACACTACCGATGCTTCCATCTCCTGTTGTGCATTCTTAGCCTGCGCAAACACGATATGAGCCTTCAGTTCGTTATCGCTGGCAGTCTTCATGGCCTTCTCCAAATAGTTACTCGACAGCTGCAAGGTATTCTTATAAGGCTCGTCGCCGTATGAGCCATACTTGTCGTAGCAGAAACCATTGTTGTTGTCGAAACGCAGATAGTGACGATAATAACCCGTGACGCTGACGTTGTAGTAGAAGTTGGCAATCAGGTAGTTGGCCTTGGCGGCCTCGTCACCTTTCTTATTTCCAATCTTTTCAAGTTGCATCAAGGCATCGGCCACGTCGAGCTCGGTCATGTTGTCGTGGATGAAGGGGAACTCGCTGAGGTAGTCGTCGCGCATGATGTCTTTTTCGTCGCCGCTGTAATACACCTCGATATTGTGGCCGAAGATGCGCTTCGACACCTTGAGGCGGGTTTGCTTTTCAAACTGCTTCTTGGCTTCCTTGAAGTTACCATCGGTGAGACGCATCACGCCCTTGAAATAGGCGATGTAATTGTTATAGTCGGTCCAATCTATAGTCCCGTTTTCGGCAATGCTTTGCTCCAGTGCGGTCTTCTTTTTCTTGTTTAGGAAGGTTTGGATCTCATCAAGTAGTTTCTCATCAGGATTGTCTTCCAAGCTCTGCAGTGAGTGCAGAACCAAGTATGATTTAGCATGTTCATCCTGACGGGCATAGCGGTTGTGCAGCACCAGACTGACAAAGTTATGGTCAGAGAGATTGTTGCAACAAGGTTTGTAGAAGAGGTCCGGGTATTTGCCCAAAAGATAGTCTTCAGTTTTGGAATCGATCGTGGGTTGACGGCAGAGGTCGATATAGGCGGTCAAGCAGTCCACCGTCTTCATGTAAAGTTCGTCGTTCGACTTCACTTTGGCGAGGCAATTGCTGGCTTTTTCAAAGTCCTGGTCGAGGAAATGGAGGTAAGATGAGATGAGGTTCCAGAAGTTCTTGTCGGAGGAATTGTCAAGCTGCTTGTCGCTCAGGCGAACGGCTTGCTCGAAGAAGGCCATTGTCTCGGACTCGCTGGCATTCCATGAGGGATAGAGGGCCTCGTTGTCATCAGCACTCAGCGAGGTGGTGAGCAGTGCACGCTCAATCAGGTTGACCGCACGCACCATCAGCACCTTGGCTTGAATGGCATTAGGATCGTTGGCCACAATCTTCTCGATTTCGTTGACGGGATTGTTGAAGTCGCTGTAACCCATCATGAAATAGATCTCGTTGCGTTCCTTGTCGTCGGCTGCACCAGCCACGAAATCGGCAAAGTTGATGTCATTTTCCTCGCCAAACGTCATCGAGGTATAGGCCACCGTCTTCAAGTCGCTGGAATTGGTGAACACGTGAATGAACTCACGATTGGCTTGCTCGGTCTCGCCCATGCCACGCAAAGCACCAGCCTTCTGGCTCAAGGCGTAATAATACATCTCGGTGCGCATGTTCAAAGGCTTCACATACTGGTCGAACAGTTGCACGGCCTCTTTGAAACGACGCGTATAATGGGCCAGTCTAACCAATTGATAGCCATAGCGCAGCTTGAGTTCGTCGTCCTTCTCGGCTTTCCAGCTAGTGACAAGCACGTTCTTCACCTTGTTGTAGTCCAATTCGCCGGCATTGTGTTCATACGGCTCGTCCCACCACCAATTGTACACTTCGAGATTGGGGTCGGGAATGATACGCATGTAGGGCTCAAGGTATTTGGTGTAAGCCAAATAGAGTAATGCCTGCTTGTGTTTCTTCACAAACTCGGGCGTGGCGAAGGACAGCTTTCTGTCGGCAGCAGACTTGCCTTTGGTGAGGCTCTGCAAGTCTTCGCGCGAAGATTCAAACACCAGGTATTTAGTGTCTTCATAACTCAGACCCAAATACTTCTGCCATTCCTCAAGGTTGCCATTGCGAAGCGTGGTGTCAGAGTAATACTTGGTTTCGTACGTCAACAGGAACGGGCGGTAAATCGGGTCGTTCATGATTTCCTGGGAGAAGAGATTGTAGTAATACCAATCTCCGCCATCCCATCCGCAGGCAAAGGATTTGCCCATAAATGCCGCCAATATGACGGCAACGAGTAACAGTTTCTTTCGCATATTTGTTTATTTTAGATTGTTAATTGAATAGCGTGACAGGAAGCCTTGACTCAGATGGAAATAAACCCAGGGGAAGTCCCTATCAATCTGATGTTCAAGGTATTGTTTCGCCTTGGCAAGCAGCTCTGGCGTAATGGTTTCGATCTTAACGGTGAAGCCAGCGTTGACATACAAGCCCTGCAGGAAACCGTCTTCCTTCACGAGGTAGAGGTTATCGCCAGTCTTCTCAAACATGGGCGTCTGGAGGTCGGCCTCGGTGAGTCCATTGACGAGCTTCACCTTGTTCAGGTGGTTGGTGACGATGCCCCACGAGTAGATGGGCAGGATGACGTCAAAATCGAGCGGATAGTCGTTGATGTTGGTGGTATAGGCTTTGAGCAGCTCCATGTCGAGGATGGAGTTGCGCGTGTCGCCTTCCATCGGGTTGGAGGTGGCGTAGCACATCAGGCTGCCGCGACTGACGGGAGGCACACCCGTCTTCTTGCGGTCGCGGATCTGATGCAGACGTAGTGTGCAACTGATGTCGCGTCCCGACTGCGTGGCAAGCTGTTCCAAAAATCGGAAATAAGCCCTTTTCGTGCGTTCGGTCCAGTCGCAGTCGATCTGAATTTCGTCATACTCTATGTCCCCCGCGCCCATGACATGCTCAATGGTAGAAGCGACATTGCCCGCCAGCCTATCTACCATGGTGTCGTTCACATAATTCAGAAAAGTCTGGTTCGTGATGAACACCACAGGGATCACCTTGGTGCTGTCGTTGGGAAGCTGGTCCTTACCAAAGCCTTGAATTGGCCCAACAGGGACGGTCCTACCGCCTTCAATGTCCACGTCGAACAGACGTACAAACAGCCGTTTGCTCCCAAGCTGGTTGAAATAGTCACACTCCGTCTCCCCTATCGCACACTTCGACTTCCAGTAATAGAAGTCCACGTCGTGGCAGCGCTTGGTGGTGCAGGCGCAGAACAAAAGCGACAAGAGGGCTATAATGAGCAATGAGCGTTTCATTTCAACAAGCAATATAAAGTGGCAAAGATAATACTTTTTCGTTTGTGCACATCAAACATAGAAAAATGAACAAAAAATGCGCCAAACCTTTTCTCCCTCATCATCCATTCCCTATAATAAAAAATGTATCTTTGCCTCGAAAAACTTCCTCATGAAAGAACCAGACTACTCCATCCTACAAAAGCACGTCCTCTCCCACCGTATCTTCGAGTCGGAGCTGCACGGCATCGAACATTGGATACAAGTGGAACGCAACGGCCTGCTACTCGCCACAGAGACGGGCGCTGACATCACCATAGTGCGGCTGTTCGCGCTGTTTCACGACAGCAAGCGCGCCGACGATGGCTTCGACAAAGAGCATGGTCCACGTGGCGCCGAATTCGCCAAGACCTGTTTTGAGGAGCATCGTTTCGACATCACGCAGGAACAATTCGACAAACTGTACCACGCATGCAAGTTCCACACGACGGAACCCCACTCAGGCGATGCCACAATCGACACCTGCTACGATGCCGACCGCCTCGACCTGGGTCGCGTCGGCATCAAACTCGACCCCAACAAGATGGCAACCGCCTTCGGGGCAAGGATTGCTCAAAAATCTTTGGATGCGAACGTTAAACCGGAAAGTTTCAGGGAATGGCTGGAGGATAATCAAAACGCCTTCCGCCAACCACAGCCATTCCGCCACTCCGAACAGCCGTAAGCTGTCTTGCCTTTTATGATATAGCCCTTGCCACATAACGGACATGGCTGCCCGATGATGGCATCAGGATTGGTCTGGGAAGGCATGTCATCCTTGCGAGGGGTAGTGCGTTGGTTGGGATCGATGCCTTCCGAGGTTTTCTTAGCTTTTGGCGTCGTGCTTTTCTTAGGTGCCGCCTTCTTCGGCTTCTGTTCCACCGCTGCTGCCGCCACGCGCCGATTGCTGTTGTCCAACATCACAGTGGCGACAATCTCGGTCACCATCTGCTTCAGCTCGTCCAAGAACTGTCGCGCCTCGTATTTGTGTTGCTCAATCTCACGGAGCTTCTTCTCCCAAATGCCTGTCAACTCGGCGCTTTTCAGCAGGTCCTCATGGATGAGGCCTATGAGTTCAATGCCCGTAGGCGTTGGCTCCAAGCTCTTGCGCACCTTTTTAATATAGTTGCGTTTGAACAGCGTCTCGATGATGGCCGCTCGTGTGGAAGGCCGCCCAATACCATTCTCTTTCATCACCTCACGCAACGACTCGTCATCGACCAGCTTACCTGCTGTCTCCATGGCGCGCAACAAGGTGGCCTCGGTGTATGGCTTCGGCGGCGAGGTCCACTTCTCGGCAAGCTGGGGTTGGTGCGGTCCATGCTCGCCCTTAGTGAAAATGGGCAAGGTCCTCTCCTCGTCCTCCTGCCCTTCCTTGGTTCCTGAGCTTGCGATCCCTGAGGATTCTCGAAGGGTCGAAGGGTTCTCCTCGTCTTGTTGCTTCTGAGGCTTGATGACCTCACGCCAGCCTGGCACCAAGATCTGCTTGCCCGAGGTTTTGAACTCCACGTCTTCAACCTTGCCCAAGACAGTGGTCGTAGCAAACTGGCAATCAGGATAGAACACGGCAATGAAATGACGACACACCTCGTCGTAGACCTGTTGTTCGGCAAAACTCAGTCCTGTCGGGACCACACCCGTCGGGATGATGGCATGGTGGTCAGTCACCTTGCTGTTGTCGAACACCTTCTTGCTCTTGGACAGTTTCTTGCCCGCCAAGGGCGCAGTGTATTCGGCGTAGTTGGTCAGTTTCGCCAAAATGTCGGGACACTTCGGGTAAATATCGTCGCTCAGATAAGTGGTATCCACACGGGGATAGGTGGTATATTTCTTTTCGTAGAGGCTCTGGATGGTCTGCAAGGTCTGTTCGGCCGACATGTTGTACTTCTTGTTGCATTCCACCTGCAACGAAGTCAAGTCATACAGCCTCGGCGGGGCTTCCGTGCCTTTCTTGGTGGAGATGTCGGTCACGGTGAACTCCTTCCCTTCCACGCTTTGCAAGTCCTTTTGGCCGTCTTCCACGGAGCCATATTTGCCCTTGGTGGCTGTAAAAGTGGTATCCCTGTAAATGGTCGACAGCACCCAATAGGCCTCTGGCTTGAAGTTGACGATTTCGTGGTAACGGTTGACAATCAGCGCCAAGGTAGGCGTCTGCACACGTCCGATAGAAAGGACTTGCCTGTTTTGACCGTATTTCAATGTGTAGAGCCTGGTGGCGTTCATGCCCAAGAGCCAGTCACCAATGGCACGCGAAAGACCCGCCTCGTAAAGCGACTGATAATCGGCCTGGTCTTTCAAGGTCTTGAAGCCCTCTTTGATGGATTCCTCAGTCAACGAGGAAATCCAAAGACGCTTCACAGGACATTTTACGGCGGCCTTCTGCATCACCCAACGTTGGATGAGTTCGCCCTCCTGCCCAGCATCACCGCAGTTCACAATCTCGTCGGCTTTCTGAAACAACGACTCAATGACCTTGAACTGTTTCTCCACGCCTTTGTCGGCAATGAGTTTGATGCCAAAACGAGGCGGTATCATCGGCAGACGGCTCAATGCCCATGCCTTCCACTGGTCGGTGTAATCGTGAGGCTCTTTGAGCGTGCAAAGATGTCCGAAAGTCCACGTCACCTGATAGCCGTTGCCCTCCATATAACCTTCATGGGCGGTGTTGGCTCCCAGCACCTTGGCGATGTCGCGGGCGACGCTTGGCTTTTCGGCTATACAGACTATCATTAGTTGAGAGTTTAGAGTTGAGAGTTTAGAGTTTAGAATTGAGTGTAGGGGCTGACCCGCGTGTCATCCCAACAAAATAGTATTATGCGTTTTGAATCGCCTCCGGATTATATTTCATCAAGGTTTCAGCCTTGTCTTTTTGTGCCACAAACCACACCAAGTCGTCGGCCTGGAAGGCAATTCGCGCCGAGGGGTTCAAGATGAAATGACCGTCACGCTCGATGGCTATGATCATGGCATCGAAATTCTCGGCCAAGCCCGAATCCTTTAGGGCAATGCCCACGTATGGACTATTGGGACGCACCTGCACATTGAACAGGTCCACCTCACTCTCCTCGTGTTCCTGGATGAGTGTGTCATCGAAGACCTCGACCTTGCCTACCAGCAGTCGGAGGTGATCTTCGTGTCCCACAAAGGTAATCTTATCGAAAGGATACAGTTGGAAGTCGGACTTGGGCAACTCAAACAGTTGCTTGCCACGCTCCACACTAACCACACTCACGTTATAATTGTCGCGGAAGTCAGTCTCCTTGATCAGTTTTCCCGAATACTCGCTGTCGGGACTCAAGGTCATCTTCTGCAAATGGCAGTTCTCCTGCAAGATCTCGGGGATGGCAAACACCTGCGTTGACTGTCGCTTGTTAAGATTGCCTTGGAAGTTGTCCTCGATGCGCTTGTAGAACTTCATCGCGGGACTCATGACACGAAGCAAGAAGGTATAAACCAAAGCCATGGCGACGTTGATGAAGCGGAAATAGGGTGAGCCGATGCCCAGATGCGACCAGAACGCTCCATTGAAGAAATGATGCATGACAGCAGTGGCCACCACCCACACAATGATGAAGCGTAGGATGAAGATGATCAAAATCATTGTTTTGTTGAAACGGCTGTGTTCCATCAGCTTGTGCGTAGTCTTGACCAAGGTATGCCTAAAACCGATGGCCCAAAGGAAGGGCGAGACCAGTACCAAGGTGATGGCCGCGCTGATGGCAACACCTCCAATGCCCTGCACATATTTCATGACCACTTCAGAGCCTATCCAGAAGCAGATAAACAACACTGCGATGACGATGGCAACATTGATAAGTATATGCTTGACCTGCCTTCCCATGAAGCTGGCCATGCTCACCTTCTTGCCACTCTTCACCTTGATGCCACGGTCGTTGCTCTCCAAATGGTTGAGCCATTTTTCAGGGAAATGCCCACTCAGCCACTTGTAGGTCGGAAGCGACGCCTTGATGGCGTATGGCGTGATGAAGGTCGTGATGATGGATACCGAAACGATGATGGGATACAAGAACTCGTCGATGACACCGTAACTCAAGCCCAACGAGGCAATGATGAAGGAAAACTCACCGATCTGGCAGAAGCAGAAGCCGCCTTGTATGGATTGCTTGAGGCCCAAACCCGCCAACAAGCGACCAATCACATTGCTCAAGGGTTTGAAAAGCAGCAAGACCACCGTCACCACCAGGATCTGCCACCAATAATCCACCAAAATCTTCGGGTCGACCAACATACCGACCGAGACGAAGAAGATGGCACCAAACAAGTTTTTGATAGGTGTCGTCAGTTTATGGATCATCTCAGCCTCAAGGGTTTCAGCCAAGATAGAGCCCATGATAAACGCACCCAAGGCCGAAGAGAAACCTGCCACGTTGGCCAATACGACCATCATGAAACACAAGCCCACCGCAAACACGGTCAGCGTCTCTTCCGACATGAACTTACGTGACCAACGCAACACGGTCGGCACGATGAAAATGCCACCAATGAACCATATCAACAGGAAGAAGCCGAGTTTCAACATGCTGGTAACCAACTGCATGCCATCGAAGGTCTTACTCACTGCCAAGGTGGAAAGAATCACCATCAGCAAGACAGCCTCCAAGTCTTCCACCACCAGCTCACCGATGACATTGCCGCTGAATTTTTCTCGGTTCAACTTCATGTCGTCGAAGGCTTTGGCGATGATCGTGGTTGAAGAAATCGACAGCATAGCCCCAAGGAAGATGCAGTCCATCTGCGACCAGCCCAACAACTTACCCAGCAGGAAACCCACCAGGCACATCGTCACCAACTCGGTTAAAGCAGTGATGCCGACCGTCCCTCCCACTTTCTTCAGTTTCTTAAAACTGAACTCCAAGCCGATACCGAAAAGCATGAACACCATACCGATTTCGCTCCAGGTCTCCACGCTGGTATGGTCGTTGATCACGGGAAACCATTCAAAATTGGGTCCGATCAAAAAGCCTGCAATGATATAGCCCAATACGACAGGCTGCTTCAACCACTTGAAAATCACTGTGGTGATACCCGCCGTGACCAAAATCAAGGCAAGATCGGAGAATAGCGCAGGTAAAGATTCCATAGAAAAATGTTTGGCGCAAAGATACAAAAAAAAGTGACCTCAATTGAAGTCACTTTTGTTTTTATTCCGCAAACATTCCGTCAATCAAATCTTTGAAATGCTCGGCGATGATTTTGCGTCGGATCTTCAAGCTGGGCGTAACCTCGCCTTCATCAATGGTCCACTCGCGGTCGACCAGCTCAAAGCGTTTCACTTTCTCAAAGTCGCCAAAGTATTTGTTGTAGTTGTCCACCTCCTTGCGATAGCGTTCGTTGACAGCCTTGTTCTTCACCATTTCGGTATTTGTGGTATAAGGAATGTGGTTCTCCTCGCACCAAGTCTTCAGATGCTCAAAGTTGGGCACAATCAAGGCGGCGGCAAACTTTTGGTTCTCGCCCACCACCATGATGCTGTTGACGAATGGTGATTCCATAAAACGGTTCTCAATCAAGGCGGGTGAGATGTACTTGCCCATCGAGTCCTTGAAGATTTCCTTCATACGACCGGTGATCTTCAGCAGGCCATCCTCGTCAAACTCACCGATGTCGCCCGTATGGAAAAAGCCCTCCTCATCGATGGCAATCTTGGTCTGCTCCTCATCCTTGTAGTAACCCTTCATCACGGGTGAGCCCTTCACGAGAATCTCGCCCGACTCCGGGTCAATCTTGAAGCGTACACTCCTACAAGGCACACCCACCGTTCCCGCCTTGATGATCTTCAAGGCGAGGCTGTTGGTGCAAATCACGGGCGAGGTCTCCGTCAGGCCATAGCCTTCGATGATGGGGATATTCATGGCCGCAAACAAGCGCACCAATCGGGGTTGCAGACTGGCACCGCCAGAGATGATGAACTCCAGGCGTCCGCCGAAGGCCTTACGCACATCCTTGAACACCAATCTATTAGCCCAATAGAGTTTAAAACGATAAGCTCTATTGTTTCTCTTTCCAGTCTCATCGTAACGTTCGGCCAGCTTGAAAGCCCACAGGAAGATGCGTCTTTTCATTCCCTTCAGCTTGTCACCCTTGCGGATGATGCCGTTATACACCTTCTCGATGACACGAGGCACTGTGGTGAAATGCTCTGGCTTGATGTCGGCGATGTCGCGCATGATGGTGCCGAAGTTCTCCACGTAATAGGTCGAGTTGCCAAGATACAGGTGGGTGTACAGCACCGAGCGCTCGTAGATATGCGACAAAGGCAAGAAGCTTACCACTTTATGGCTGGGTGGCACAGGATAATGCGGGCCATAATAGGCCACACAACTCATCAGGTTGTGGTGGGTCAGCATGACACCTTTCGGGGTGCCCAAGGTACCAGAGGTATAGATAATGGTGGCTATATCTTCAGGGTCGACGGCATATTTTGCGGCATGCAGGGCGGCCTGGCTCTTCTTGTCGATTTTGACCGAAACCATCAAACCGCGCAAGGTCATCATGCCCACCACGGGGTTGAATGCGAATTCCTTGGGACGCACAGGCATCGCATTGAGGATATCCTTGACCTTATTGTGCAACAGCGCGCCTTCCACGAAGACGATCTTAGGCTCTGCATGGTTGAGGATATGCTCGAAATCGCTCTGGCGCACCGTGGGATAGATAGGCACCAAAATGGCACCAATCTGCTGCACGGCAAAGTCCACCATATTCCATTGCGGGCAATTGTTGGAAATCACAGCCACGCGATCGCCGTGACCCACGCCCAGGCCTATCAGTCCTTGGCTGATGGTGTCTGTCATCTTCACGAAATCACGGCTTATATATTTCTTCCATTCTCCATCCACTTTACTGGCAAACATGGTCTTCTTCTTGCCAAATTTCTCCACAAACCTCGGCAG
>JAEEGH010007304.1_pt1 | contig 26647 bp, 16 predicted proteins | sample 9134181 | NCBI WGS metagenome assembly JAEEGH01 (sample SAMN16246544, study PRJNA631951) | gut metagenome | biome: gut microbiome; feature: rumen; material: DP-attached | host: Bos | place: Iran: Karaj | collected 2018-10 | reverse complement strand
GTTCGGCGGCAAGGACATGTCGTTTATGACGACCGACGTCGCCACCGGCGACCGCGGCAACGCCGTCAAGGGCGGCCACGCCGACCACCCGACGACGCTCCAGGCCGTCGTCGACGAGTGGGGCATCCACATCCTCATGACCTTCTACGACCGCCGCGCGCGGGAGTTCGAGGCGGGCGCCCTCGACGCCGGCAGCTACGAGTGCTACATCGCCGCCGGCGCGAACCAGCCCTACACCTGCTTCCTCTGCTATCCGAAGAAGGACGCGCAGGCCTACATCTACAGCACATCCTACAACAGCCCGGGACACCGCCGCGTCGACGACAAGAACCCCTCGAAATTCCGCAGCGAGACCTTCTTCACGGACGACGCCGTCCTCAACTACGTCGGATTCTCGTGGGACAACTTCGCCACGCTCGTCCCGACGAAGGACTCCGAGTGGGACCTCGAGTGCATCTTCTGGGGACCGGTGCAGGCCGCCTGGAACGGCACCGAGTCGATTCATGGCCGCAGCACATGGGGCATCCTCGCATTCGACCTCTCCGATGCCGACCGCGCCCGCATCCTGCGCGCCCAGATCTTCAAGGCCGCCAACGCCTACAAGGCCGAGAAGGTGGCCCGCAAGGGCGGCTCCCCCGGCGGGCAGGAGAGCCTCTTCGACTTCTGGCAGGACGCCGAACTCGGCGACCCCGAATTCTACAAGACCGTCCTGAAGCCACTTGAGGAGCGTCTCGACAAAGGCCTGGAGAAGGTCAAGGTCGGGATGTCCGACGAGGACGTAGCCGACGTCGCGCAGAACTACCTGCAGGAATGGCGTGACCTCCGCTTCACCGTCGACCGCCTCCGCGCCGCCTACCTCAAGGAGAGTCTCTCGAAGGACGGACAATAAGTCCTTGCCTTTGCCCCGATGACGCTATGAAAACGCAGTTCCCCATTCTTGTCATCGCCTCCATTGCCGTGTCGGCAATGGCCGTCGGGCCGCGCACGTCCGTAGAGGATTTCTTCGCCAAGCATGTCGACACATCCATCCCCGAACTCGCCGGAATCCCCGCCCTCATGGAGAGGGGCGACGTCAAGGCGGCGGAGAAGGTCTTCGCCGACTATGTCCGGGCCACGATGCAGACCGACAAGATAATCGACGAATGGCTTGCGCGCAAGTATTCCCCGGTGGCGCTTTCAAACCTCACGTCGAGGGCGAAGATGGTCATGGACTACACGCTCGTCTCCTGCCGCGTCCCCCACCACTTCGCCGACCACAAGGTCGACTGGCTCATCAACCCGACCCCGGACAAGTACAAGGAATGGACGCGGCAGCTGAACCGTTTCGACAGCGTCATGCCGCTCGGCGAATACTACGTCGCCACGCACGACGAGGCCGCGGTCCCCGTGTGGATGGACTTGGTGGAAAGCTGGCTGGAGCAATCGCCTGTGCCCGACCAGAAGGTCGGCTCCCACGCGACTGACAACTGGCGGACAATCGACGCCAGCTGCCGCATCGGCAACTGGAACCGCCTCTTCCCGGCCTTCCTGGGCTCGCCGCAGCTCACGGACGACTTCATCACGCGCTACTGCATATCGGTCTGGGAGCACGGTTGGCGCCTGCGCGCCCACACAACCCAGGGCAACTGGCTCCTCGGCGAACTCGACGCCCTCATGCAGATATCGACATTCCACCCGTACCTGAAGGACGCCAAGGAATGGGGTCCGTACTCGCGGCGCCGCAGGAACGAGGAGGTGCTCAACCAGTTCTACCCCGACGGCTTCCACTACGAGCTGACGACGGCCTACCACGGGGCCGTCACGCTTGGAAGCATCGCCCTCCAGAAGTTCTACTTGAAGTTCGGGCCGGAGCCGTCATCGAACCTCACCCAGCGGATCGAGCGGATGTTCGACGTCTACGTCCGCATCTGCCGGCCCAACCGCACCACGCCAAGCATCAACGACGGCGAAACCGCCCCCGTAATGCAATGGTGCGGGTATGGCGCCGGCCTCTTCCCGGAACGCGAGGACTTCAAATGGCTCGCCTCGGGCGGGCGTGCCGGCAAGATGCCCGATTTCCTCTCCTACGCCTTTCCGTACGCCGGCGCGATCATCTTCCGCAACTCATGGGACCGGGACGGCATCTGGGCGTATATGGATGCCTCGCCATACGGTCGCGGCCACCAGCACGAGGACAAGCTCAACTTCCTCCTCGACGCCTACGGACGCGTCATGCTCACCGAGGGCGGCAACTACATCTACGACGATTCGCCAATGCGCAAGTACGCGCTCTCCACCCGTTCGCACAACACCATCCGCATCGACGGGCTCGACCAGTCGCAGTGGCGGACGTACCGCTGGCGCAACGAGGACATCAACAAGAAGGCGGAGTACGAGTTCGAGACCACGCCGGGACGCGACAGGGCACGCGCCGCATTCAAGGCCGGCTACGGCCACCAGGGGCTGAAGGCCACGCATGACCGCACAGCGCTCTTCCTGAAGGACGTCGAAGGCCTCACGCCGTTCTTCGTCATCGTCGACCGCGTCGCGGCGCCCGATGAGAACAGGCACAAGTTCGAAATCATCTGGCACTGCGAGGAGAGCGACCTCTCCGTCACCAACTCGACCTTCACGGCCGACTTCGGCAAGGGCGTCGGCCTCTTCTCGGCCACAAGCGCCTCCGATGCCACAATCACGGACAGGAAGGGCCAGAAGAAACCCTATCTCCAGGGCTGGAAACCGCTCTGGATAGTCAAGCCGCACGAGGACACCCCGATTCCGACGCCTGTCGTCGAAGGATCCTTCACCGGCGCGCGGCGCATCGTGACCGTGCTCTATCCTTTCCGCGACGGCAAGTGCCCGCTGGCCGGCGTCCGCGCCTCCGACGATCCCGAAGCGACCGACTTCACACTCATCCTCGCGGACGGGTCCGAACGCAAATTTGACGAGGCGTCGGTGTCGCAGTAGTTTTGCCGTTGCAATTTCGGCCATGTTGGCGTTACAATACTTCCAACGTTCAAAGTACGGACTTTGGACAAGCGGCGGCCTGGACGCTGCCCGGCCCTTCGATTTTAACAACAAGGAGACCCAAACTCTCTAGACTGACCTTCAACCACAACTGAATCTAAAGCGTAACTGCTAACGACGTCGCCTCGGAAACCTACCACACTTCCACACGTCGTAACTTCGACAAGGCCTATCGGGTCCTTGTGATGAATCATAGCAGGCCGCGCCCCACGGGGCGCGTTCTCTCGTGCATTCATCACGGGCCTGTGGTAGGGCCTCCGAGGCGAGCATGGATTGAGGACGCGCTCTTTTCGTTGTCTTTCCTTCCTCCTGCCGCGATGCAGACGCATCACGGCCATGAAGCAAGGAAAAGGAACACATGAGCGGAAAACCTTCCGCGATGAGTATTTGAAGCGTCTAGAACTGTCCGACTTCTCACAGAATCGGGAAGAACAGGCTACACTCTCTCACTGGGTGCATCTTGCGAACACGCGATTTGCCCATCCATACCGGAAAACTGCCGAGCGGATTCTGCCACAAAATGTCCGTGACGTATTGACATCCAATTGCGTAGCCGAGGGAGATCCGAACCAGTTGCTTTTCCCGGATCTGCTGGATGTTCCTTTTCCTCCACCTCAAAAGTCAAAGTTCACATTCATCGACTTGTTCGCGGGAATCGGGGGTTTCCGCTTGGCCATGCAGGGTGTGGGAGGAGTGTGCGTGTTTTCGTCCGAGTGGAACGAGTCCGCCCAGCGCACCTACTTCGCCAATTACGGAGAAATGCCTTTCGGCGACATCACAAAGGCGGAAACAAAGGCCATGATCCCACAAGATTTCGACATCCTGTGCGCAGGATTCCCATGCCAGCCTTTTTCAAGAGCCGGTGTCTCCGCACGGCTTGCGCTCAATCAGGCAACCGGTTTTGAGGACAAAGCACAAGGCACATTGTTTTTCGACGTTCTCACCATCCTCAAGGAAAGACGACCCAAGATTGCCTTTCTTGAAAACGTTAAAAACCTAGTCAGACATGATGGCGGAAGAACGTTCGAGATTATTCGAGAAAGCATCCGTGAGCTTGGGTACTCGTTCCATTGGAAGATTATCGACGCAAGCCCGCTTGTCCCGCAGAAACGCATTCGTTGCTACATGGTCTGCATTCGTGACAATGGGCAATTTAAGTTCCCCGAAATTGCTGGTCCTGAACTGCCTCTTTCGTCTATTTTGGAGCCAAATCCATCGGACGAGTATACAATTTCCGATGGATTGTGGCGCGGCCATCAGGCTCGAACCAAGAGAAACATCGCGCGAGGTGCCGGCTTTACCGCTTTTACTGCGGATTTGACCAAGCCCGCCCATACGCTCGTAGCACGGTATTACAAGGACGGCAAAGAGTGCCTGATTCCTCAGAACGGTAAGAACCCGAGGTTGCTCACAAAACGCGAGGCCGCGCGCCTTCAGGGTTTTCCTGAAACCTTTATACTTCCCGCCTCTCGCACTGATACTTACCGCCAAATGGGCAATTCTGTCGCAGTGCCAGTACTGAGCCGAATAGCGGAAAGCATAGTCTCTCAATCCTTGTAGAAACGGAACGCATATGAACTTTGGAATACCTCAACTGCTTCGATTCAAAGCCGTAAAGGGCGCGTATTCTCCAATAACGGATCGAGAATTGGTTGACAGTCAGCTCACGGCCACCGACGCCGAAACCGAACTGCTTGTTTCGCATTTCGACAAACTAGGGGAAACTATCCATGTCGGAAATGTAAATGGGAACCCTCTGGCGGCACGAAAGGAGTTCCGGCTTTTCCCCACAGGCGAACACATTTGGTTAAACCTTGTCTACCCAAAGCCACATAAAACCGAATTGCGCCTTTACCTATCAAAACAGCGGAAATTCTTTCCCGGAAATGGCGACATATGGTTTATTTTTGTAAACCATGCAAATGAACTGTGGATAGGTCATTTTCCCGAGAAACAATGGAGGGCGCTGTTCTCTGCGGACAATGGAATTGATGAAGTGTCGGTTACGTCTTCTTCTGCTACTACTGCCACTACAGAACCTATTCCCATGCAAGACCCCGCATTGATTAAAAAACGGATGGAGTTGTCAAAATACCGCTGCGAGTATAATCCGTCCCATCAGTTGTTTGTGGCGCGGGCTACAGGCACACGCTACGTTGAGGTGCATCATGTCATTCCACGAAAATTCCAGCCGCAGTTCTGGATTGAGAAACACAAGGACTTGACTAAACTTGACAATCTATGTTCCCTTTGCCCGTGGTGTCACCGCGCAATCCATCATGGGGAGGAGAGCCTTTCACGGAAAATTCTCGCCACGCTTTTCGACCTTCGGGGCATAGGCTTTCATTACAGTATTTCAAAGGAACAGCTTTTCCAGTTATATTCTGTTGAGGAAATTGTCCGTGACGAACTTATTTGATACAATCATTCCATGCAGCCTTTTACAACATTTACGTTATCGCTTGCAATTTTGACCTCCGTTTCATTAGCCGAGCGTATCGCACCACTGGCGCTTCCGCCATCTGCGTTCGCGGACACGGAGGCGTCTACCAACATCGCCATCACGACTTGGAATGTAAGCCGTTCGTTCTCGGTTTCACTATCGCTGGATGCCACAGCCTCTAACTGCGTGGAGGTCGCCGTCGGCGCGGATGCTGCTCCGGCGAACGGCCAGCTGTCCGTCGCCGAGGCGTCGCTGCGTTTCGGGTGGGATTGCGGACACTGGTTCCTCGACGCGCCGGGCCTCACCAACCGCGTGGAGATGCTTCCTGCGACCGCCGATGCGCGCAAGACCGCGACGCTCAGGCTGGGCATCCGCCCCAATGACTCGATCCGCGAAATATCGCTCCTTGACGGCGGCGTCCCCATTCTGCTAAGCCCGCTCGGCATGGCCCTGCCGTCTGCGGCCTCGTGGAACATGCTGTGCGTCACAACCAGAGGCTGCGCGCCGCCACAGGAAAGCCTTGAAATCCGCAACTCACCCGACGGCACACAACTCATAATGAGATGATCCACATTCTTCGACAACTCCTTGCCTTCACTCTGGCGCTGTTGACGCTCTCGCCATTCCTGCGCCGCGCATACCGGCGAGGCGAGTTGGGTCTCCTTGGGGACTGGTGGCGCAGGGCGTCGCGGAGAATGCGGTTTCTCGTCCTGTTGCTCCTTTTCCCAATATCCGCCTACGCCGTCGACAAACTTTTAAGGTTGCACCTCAACGAAGCTCTTGCCGACGTTTCGCATGCAATCGCCGCGCTCTGCACCAACGCCTTTGAGACAATCGAACAGCAGACAGGCTACGCCATTACCGAAGCCCGGACGAACGAAATCCACGACCTCACGATGCCCCAGAACGCGCAACTGGCCGACCGCATCGCCCGCCGCGGCGCCTACGACGACGGCTTCTGGCTCTTTGACGCCTGTACGAACCGCCTCGCCCGCGAGGGACTCGACCTTGAGAATCCCGTCTGGATCCAGACCGAAGGCACAATCACAGTACGCTCTCCATCGCCGGGAATCCCCATCGAGGAGCTTTCGCTCTACACAACCTACTCGAACATCACGGTCTATGCGCCGCTCCAAGGCTCATACGGATTTCTTCCCGGAAGCCGCTGGCCAGAGTTCAACGTCTCGCGCATTTGGATGGCCGTCACGGACAGAGGCACCCGCGTCATAACATGGGAGGGTGCGCTCCGCAATCGTGACCCCGCCCAGCCAGTCTCATTCCAGGCTGAATTCCACGAGAATGGTGACATCACCTACCGCTACAATCCCGCCCAGACTAACTTCGCCGGCATCGGTCTCTTCCGAAATGGCGCGGCCTTGATCTTCGGACTTTCCGACCTTCCAGACTTTCAAGACCTTGCCGGACTAACCACTAACCCCTTACCACTAACCACTTTACACTTATCGTACATCGGCGATCTTGGCGATGGTTCAAGCGACACGGACGATGACGGCCTCACCGACTGGGAGGAGGTCAAGCGCTACCACACCGACCCGCACCACCCCGACACTGACTTGGACTGCCTCGCCGACGATGAAGAAGTCTTCCTCGGCTCCGATCCGAACTCACGCGACACCGACGGCGACGGCATTGTGGACGGCTCCGACCCCGATCCGCTTGCTGAAACCCCGCTAGACGACTTTGACGGCGACGGTCTGCCCGACGCCTACGAGATTCATTGGTTCGGCGGGACGAACGTCCATGACTCCGCCACGGAACGTGACGGGACGGGCTTTTCATTGGAAGGCAAGTTATTCGCTGGAATCAACCCCACAAACGAAGTACGGGAGGCGTTCATCGCCGCGACGAACACGTGCGTTGCGTGGCATCTCTTCGACGGTTTCGCAATGGATTTGCCGGAGGGCATGACGAACCTCGTCTGGGAGCGGACATTCACGGTCAACCGCTCCAGCGCGTGGCAGCAGTTCTTCCTCTCCGCTTCGCCGACGAACGCCGCCGCCTGGAATCTGCAAAACGCACTCCTCGAATGGGAGGCGGACACCGGGTCGTCCGGTTCCGCATCCTCATCGCCGCATGGCGACAGCTTCCGCATCCCCCTCGCCACAAATGACTTCCCGCACTCGTTGACCCTTCGCATTCGCGCCACCGGGACATCCACCGTCCTTTCGCCGAACCCCATCCACCTTGTCGCCTACACACCTGAGTTCCGCATCGAGGGCGGGCGCGAGGTCATGGGCGAAGGAGGCGCGAAACTCAACGTCTTCCTTGAAGGCACGGCTTCGCAAATCCTTCTTGCGATAGACCATTCGCACCGGCCGTGCAATGCGCCGCTCGGAGCGGACGAACTCGACATGCTTGCGCTGGAGGAGATGGGCGGCGGCGGACTCCACTTCTACGGGGAGGAGAATGGAGGGGCAATGACTGTTGACCGTCCGGGGACATACGTTTTGCCAGATTTTTCGTTGGGTATTCCGGCTTCCGCCGGGATTCGTTCACCGCGCCGGGGAGCAAGCGGCGGCGACACTGTCATCGTCCTTGACCCATCTGTCGGCTGGAACTGCAACGGGCATGGCTGCGGCTACGACGGGCTGGGATACGACTGGGATTGGGACTGGTATTACGAGGAGGACTACTATCCGCTAGACTCCAAGTGCCTGCGTAGGAAGTGGTACCACGACTGGGACGGCGGCTGGCTGCACGACAACTGCGAATTGTATGTTTCCAGCGGCGTCGGAGATGGCGGCGGCCATGTAACGACCTCGGCGGACGGAAACACCGGCAAGGTGTACGTGGACGGCGTCGAGGTCTGGTCAGGCACGTCCGAACACATATACGACGACGCGGGCTGCGCCGGCGGCTACCACGAGAACTTCCTCGGCGACGAATGCGACAGCTGCGACGACGACTGCGCGAACGGGAACTGCGATTCGTTGGAAGGCCCGTCGCTGGGATCGCTCAAGTTCCGCATTCCCCTCGGCGCGCCCGTCAAGGGTCAGGTCGCCGGATTCGTGTGGATCGCCTCGGACACCCCCATGGGAATATCGAGGTCCACTTTCCAGCTCCTCGAACACCCGTGCGCGACAATCACCGACACCTACGAATCGGGGGCGAGGCGCATCGTATGCCACGATTCCAGAGGGCGCGACCTGCGCATCGAAAACATCGCGAACGGCGCGCGGGTGACAATCCGCGAGACAGCCTCCCAGAAACTGGAACACACCTGGGAGGTCGTGAACGTCAACGGCGACCCCGCCCGCATCCGCCTCCGCAAGATAAGCCGGCTGAACAATGTGATGTCCGACGAGACCTACACCTACGCCGACGGCGACTGGACGCGCTTTGACAACATCGCCGGCGTGCAGACGCAACTCATGGTCTACGACAATTTCGCAGACTACGGAGACGGGACCAAGTACGAGATGAGAACGACCACGGACGTGAGCGGCAAAACGCTCTCGTCAGTCACAACGGTCAAGAGCCGCATTGGCGACTGCGACAACGCCGTGATGCGCGAGACGTACCGCTACGAGTCCACGGGCCGTGGCTTCAGATGGACGCAGGCCGACTACTGGGACGATCCCGCGCATTCGGCCCGGCACGGACAGCCACGCCTCGTCTACGGAACGGCCCGCGCATGGGTGTACACCGACTTCGACGACTTCGGCCATGAGAGCCTCCGCGTCGAGCAGCGGGGAAACGCCGACTACCCATCCTACTTCCCTTACGTCGATTCGGGCGAGCTTCGTGGCATCTCCTCCCTCGCGGACGCCTTCGTTACCGTCCGCGACTACGAGCCGCATTCCGGCGATTCATGCCACCCGGACGACGCCGCGCGCCCGCGCACCGAGACGCGATTCGTTGTGACCAACGGCGTCGCAACTGTTGTAGGGCGCACATGGACGCGCTACATCCGCCTCACCCGCGACGGCCACGACGCCATCAAGACCGAGACATGGCGGGCCACAACGCCGAATGCGTCTTTCTTCGACGTTGGCAATGCCTACTCATACGAGATCGCCTACGCCGACACGGGCGACGGCACGCCGCTTCTCATGCGCAACGCCGTCGCCGAATCGCTCGACGAGGACGGCATCATCACCGTCAACACCTACGCCCTCACCAACGGTCTCCTCGTCTGCGAGAGCCGCCGCTACGCCCCTTCAGCACTTGCGTTCCCAATATACGAAACCACAGAGCGGGACGCATCCTACGGCACGCTCCTCCGAAGCACCGTCCGCCTCACGGACGGCGACACGATAATCGCGGACGAACAGTCGGTCTACGATGAAAAGAACCGGCTTCGCTCCACCACCTATCTTAACGGCACCACAATCACCAACGCCTACTCCTGCTGCCGCCTCCTCTGGTACCAGGAAGGTGAAAGGCGCAAGGTCCTCCGCTCCGCCCAGACCGGCACCGACCACCTCTACAACGCGATGGAGGAAGTTTGGCTCGGCGACGTCTCGACGAATGGACAGTACCGTGTCACGCAGCACTTCTACGACGCCATTGGGCGCGAAACGAACACTGTCGTGTACGCCGGTGCAACTCCAGGCGAGGCGACAATCGCCTCATCCTCCAACGGCAAGGCGTACACGACCGTAACGACAACATATCCATACGGGGGCAGTGACTACGCCGTCAGCACGGACGAACGAGGCAGGGTGACGATTCGATGCGTTGACTACGAATGGGACTATGTTGAGACCGTTGAGACCGTGTTCACCAACAATGTGGAGGTGTTGAAGACAAAAAGCCGCGCCTATGTCGGCGGTGGCTCGCTGATGCGCCGTGAATGGGGTGAAAACTGGACGGAGGAACGCCGTTTCACCGACTACGAAGCAGACGGACGGCGCATCGAATACGTCGTCACCGAATCCTCCGACTGCGGCGCCGTCACCAACTCCGTCTCCACCTACGACCTCCTAGGACGTCTCGTCTCGTCCGCCGTCCCCGGCGCCAACGGCTCGGCCATCATCTCCTTCCACACCTACGACGGCACATCTTCGCGCGTGCTCTCCACCGCTACAACTGGAAGCCTACCAATCTTCCATTCCTACAACGGGCGGGGCGAGCGCGTCGGAACGGCACAGGGCGATATTTCTTCCTGGGGCGAGACAACATACGAAACCATCGGGCAGGAAGTCTATCGCGTCGAAACGTCATGGCGAATGACCGGCGCGATCACGAACTCCGTGCAAATACGCAGGACGCAGCTGACCGGACTTACGGATGCGTTGCGGAGCCGCACTATCTCAATTGCGGCGGACGGCACGGAAACTGTGGCGGAGGAGTCCTTTGACGCGATTACCGGAGTGACGACGACAACCACACAGACTGACGGACGGATACCGGTTGTCACGCGGTCGATTCACGGACTGCCCATTTCGCAGGCGACGCTTGACGAGGAACGCGAACTGTCCTACGACGCATACGGGCGAACCGTCGGCGTAGCCGTGACGGATGCTTCAACAGGTGCTACAAACAGGATTGAGTCAATCGAATACGACGTGTCCGGCAACGTGGCTTGCAGCATGGTTGACTACGGCGCGGATGGCGTGTCCATCGCGACGGTGGAATACGATATGCTTGGTCGCGAAACCAGCCGTACAGACGCGCTCGGCAACACCATCGACACAGCCTACGATCCTCTTGGCCGTCCAGTCGCAACAAGTGGCGACGCATATCCGCTCTTGACCGCATACGACACCCAGGGGCGCAAAATTGTTAGCCGGACATCCCGCGACGACGGCGCGACATGGGACGCGACTCAATGGGAGTACGATGCCGCCAGCGGCCTTAACATGGTGAAGGAATACGCCGACGGTTCACGCATCGCCTACGCCTACACGGACAACGGCAAAAAGACCCGCACGACATGGGCACGAGGCGCATGGAAGGAAAACGCCTACAACGAGCGCAACCTTGTCAGCGGAACAACCTACTCCGGGACGGCTACGCCGTCCGTTGCCTACGCATACGCCGATTCCGGCAAGATGGCGTCCGCGACACTCTCCGATGGCACGGTCTACGCCTACGCTTATGACGACAGCCTCCTCTGCACGAACGAAACCGTCCATTCCGCCTCGGAAGACTTCCGAATCGAAAGGACTTACGATGGATTCCGCCGCGCCGTCGAGACAGCCGTCATGATCACGAATGTCCGTCACACTGCGAAAGTGCGCCTCTACGATTCAGAAAACCGCGTCTGCGGCTACGCCCTCACGAACGCGGCCGGACGCGGTGTGTCCGTGACTTTCGCCTACGATGGCTCGTTTGTGACGAATGCGACTTTTGTTCTTCCCAATGGCGGTATCTTCTCCAAAAGGCTGACACGGAAAGCGGGACGCAAGGAACTTGTCACAAGGCGTGACTATGCCTTCGGCGGACAGCCAGCGTACTGGTACGCAACGGGATACGACCTTCTCGGACGTCCGACAAACGCGACCGACTCTGCTTCGCTTGCCCGTGAGTGGCTGTACAATCGCCGTTCCGAACTATCCGCCGCGTCCATCGGCACGAATCACTATGGCTACGCCTACGACACCATCGGCAACCGCCTCTGGGCATCCGCCAACGCCGCCACGAACACATACTCCGCCAACTGCCTCAACCAGTACGCATCAATCCTCCGTACCTCCGTGTCTCCGTGTGAGCGTTCTTACGACCTCGACGGCAACCTCACGAATGATGGCGTTTACTCTTACGCCTACGACGCGGAGAACCGGCTTGTGTCCGTCACTTCCGCCGGGGATACGAACGGCGCGATCCGGATCCTGAACGCCTACGACCATCGGCACCGGCGAATCCGCAAGATCGTGCAGCGGCTCTCCCTCTCCGTTTCGCAGCCTCCAGCACCGCCAATCGAGACGCGGGAATGGCAGACGGTCGCGACGCACTCTTTCGTCTGGGATGGAAACCTGCCCGTCCACGAAACGGTTCAACGGTTCAACGGTTCAACGGTTGAACGATCCTACTTCTGGGGCATGGACAAGTCCGGAACGGAACAGGGGGCCGGAGGCGTCGGCGGACTCCTTGCTGTGTCGATTGACGGTGCCTTCTTTATCCCGTGCTACGACCACAACGGCAACATCGTTAGTTACATTTCGGAGGTCGGAAGCGTAGTCGCCCAGTACACATACGATTCATATGGCAACACCATTGAGGACTCAGGCTCGCTGGCCAATCAGTTCTCATTCGGCTTCAGCACAAAGTACCATGACCGTGAAACTGATATGATTGCTTATCAGCGTCGCTTCTATAGTCCCGACCTCGGTCGTTGGCTCAACCGCGATTCAATTGAAGAGGATGGCGGAGAGAACCTATATGCGTTCTGTTTGAATTCCCCGCAATTGTATGTGGATAAAAATGGCAATGTTTTATTGATAGACTCCCTGATTTTCACCGCTGTGGGAGGCATAGTAGGCGGTATCTCTGCGGCATTAAGCGGAGGGGATGTTCTTGCGGGAGCAGTCGGTGGTGCCGTTTCGGGTCTTTGCATATCAGTTTGTCCCGGAGCAGCGGCAGGGTGCGGTGCATTGGGAGGGTTCGTTTCGGGGGTGATATCTGGGTGGCGCAGTGCCAACCGTAGGAAACTCTGCGGAGCAAAGTGGCGTGTACATGTTGCCGGCACAATTATCATAGAAACTACTTCTGGAGCTTTGTTCGGCAAGGTTGGAGGTAAGCTGGGGGATGGCGTAGAGATAATAGAACGTATAATGGGGTCGTGGACGAAGACAATAACAAAAAGTTCGCTTAAGGTCACCTTAGAGGCTGTTGGGGCAAACTTCGCTACGAGTGTATCTTGTGGCGTTAGTAGCACAGCGGCCGAAACAGTGATGGAGGCTGTTGAAGCGGCAGTGGAGGCTATTACTCGAATCGGTGAAATAGAAGAACGTTCAATAGAAGAAATTGGGGTTGAGGCGGAAGCAACTGGGACTTTCAAGTAAGGAGAGAGGATTGATGTTTCGTAGCAGATGGCTTTTCAAGGAGATGCCGACAATCACAAGGACAACCTCCTATTGGCGAGCGTTGAAGAATTTTGCCTTAATCTTCCTTCTAGCCGATGCTATGTTGTTTCTGTCGGTGGTTTTTGGACTGGTCGCATGGCTTGAGTTCTTTCAAATGTCGGCTTTCTTGTTGACCGCATTGTTCTTGGCCCCGTTCTTATTTCGTATTAGGGAAAGGTCTCTCTTGGTATTCTTAGGCCTCGCGACGATTTCATTTTTTCTTTTCCTCATATTTCAAACTCTTGGAGACCGATACTTTTCGCAACAGGTCTTTGACTCCTACCTAAAGGGGGGGGATTATCACGCGAAGGTGAATTCACTGGCAATTATTGCCAGTTCAAACGCCATAGCTCACACGCAACTGGTCATAGATGAAATCGAGTTCATAAGACAAGGCGTCAAAGAAGCTAAAAAATTCAGGGACCATCCCTCCCCCGAAAAGATAAGTCATTTGATTTCCTTGAAGGCCAAGACGGAAGAACGTATGGCTAGGTTGGACAGCCGTTTTTCCGAAACAGGGTATTGCAATAAAAGCGCATCAGCTAATGAAAAAACGGTCAAAAGCATGTACCACAAAATGCTCCTTTACCTTGATGAATGCCTGAATACTGATCGACTTTGAGAATAACGGCTTTTGATTACGAATGATATGTTGTTGAGCATTGTTTCTTTATCCATTTTCATACTGGGGGATTTCCAATGAATGATGAGAAACAATATCTTTTCACTGCAAATGGAAGTTATTTCGGGCATTGCATTGTTGCCTTGGCATTCGTATTGCCAATTGCTTACGGCATTGTTGATCGAGGTTGCATAGATCTCAATGAGGCAAATGTCCTAATGTTTCCTTTGGGTGTTGCGTTGTTGTTGGTCTTTGCCGCAATTACAGAGGCTTGCATGATGATTAAGGGCAAAAGACATCTTTTCGCATATAATGTGGACAAGGCCATATGCGTGTCGTTAGATAACATCAAATTGAATGCCGCTATTTCAATTGCCCGAAAACTCTATGGCCCCGTTTTTGACGGTGATTGCGCTCAATACTTTTCATTAAGACCAAAATCACCTTGTTTGCGGAATCTTTTCTATGCCATCGTCATTGTGATGTTCATCCTTTCATTGGTCTCCCCATGTCATCACATCATCAATGCAGCTCAAAACGGAATGTTGCCTACTAAGGTGATAGTTGCATGGGTATTCATAGTGTTTGACGGAATTATGATAGTAAACAGGCTCTTTTTCAGGGCAAGCATTAGGAGGTTCTGGGCGTTTACGTTGGGCGATGCCAACTTTTGCTCCATTCTCCGCTTTGAATTATCTGGAGAGGATGCTGTTGAACAGCCACCATTTGTTGTGAATTCGCTGGAAGATGAAGACCAACAAGACTGACACCATCGTCGAATCCTACGCCTACGACATGTTCGGCAACCGCATCGCCACCACCGATGTGCTTGGCAACATGGTGTTCAAGTCCTACGATCCATTTGGCTGCGTCGTTGCCGAATGGGGCGCGACGTACCCCGTGCGCTTCTCCTACGACACGCAGGGCCGCAATGGTGGCACTTATTACACCTACGCCTCAGACGGCTTTCTCGCGTCAATCTCCACCGCCGAGGCCGTTGTCGAATATGCCTATACCCACGACAGACTCGACGCGGGCTACACGGTTACGCTAACCAACGGCACCTTGCATGTTTTTCATTGACAAATCTTTGTGTCTGCAATAATCTTATTACCCAACATTGAACCTAGGAGTTTCAAAAGTGCACCCCATCCAAACAGTACGCCACAGCGCGGCGCACATCATGGCCGCCGCCGTCTGCAGGCTTTTCCCCGACACCCAGATTGACATCGGCCCAGCGACCGATGACGGTTTCTACTACGACTTCGACCTCGAGCACCGCATCTCGAAGGAGGACTTTCCAGCCATCGAGGAGGAGATCCGCAAAATCATAGCCGCGGCGCTTCCCTTCGAGCGCCTCGAAGTCTCGCGCGAAGAGGCCGCAAAGGTCTTCGCCAAGCAGAAGTACAAGCTTGAGCGCCTCGCGGACATCCCCGAGGGCGAGGTCATCTCGCTCTACAAGTGCGGCGACTACATCGACCTCTGCCGCGGCCCCCACGTCGACACCACCGCCGACGTCGGCGCCGTCAAGCTCCGCGCGATCGCCGGCTCGTACTACCGCGGCGACGAGAAGAACAAGATGCTCCAGCGCGTCTACGGCATTGCCGCCGCGACGCAGGCGGAGCTCGACGAAATTGTCGCCCGCGAGGAGGAGGCCAAGAAGCGCGACCACCGCGTCCTCGGCGTCGAACTCGACCTCTTCCACCTCGACCCCGAAGACCCCGGCCAGATCTTCTGGCACCCGAAGGGCTGGACCATCTACATCACGCTCCAGGAGTACATCCGCCGCAAGATCCAGCGCGACGGCTACCAGGAGGTCAACACCCCCGCCATCATGCCGCGCAGCCTCTGGGAGCGCAGCGGCCACTGGGAGCACTACCAGAAGAACATGTTCGTCACGGAGAGCGAGAAGCGCATCTTCGCCGTGAAGCCGATGAACTGCCCGGGCGCGCTCGAAATCTTCAACAGCCGCCTCCGCAGCTACAAGGACCTCCCCCTCCGCCTCGCCGAGTTCGGCCACTGCGCCCGCAACGAACCGAGCGGCACGCTGCACGGCATCATGCGCGTCCGCGGCTTCGTCCAGGACGACGCCCACATCCTCTGCACCGAGGAGCAGATCGAGGAGGAGGTCGCCAAGTTCTGCCGCCTCCTCAAGGACGTCTACTCCGACTTCGGCTTCGACAAGAACCTCACCGTCAAGCTCAGCACGATGCCCGACGACCACGTCGGCGACGTGGCCACCTGGCAGCACGCCGAGGCCGCCCTCGCGGCCGCCTGCAAGGCCGCCGGCATGGACTACGAGATCCAGCCCGGCGAAGGCGCCTTCTACGGCCCCAAGCTCGAGTTCACGCTCATTGACGCCCTCGGCCGTCCGTGGCAGTGCGGCACGATCCAGCTCGACTACCAGCTTCCGAGCGCCGAGCGCCTCAACGCGCAGTACATCGGCGCCGACAACCAGAAGCACCACCCCGTCATGCTGCACCGCGCGGTGCTCGGCTCGCTCGAGCGCTTCCTCGGCATCCTCATCGAGCACTACGCCGGCGCCTTCCCCGTGTGGCTGGCCCCGATCCAGGCGCGCGTCCTCCCGCTCAACGACAAGCTCGCCGAGTACGCCAACGCCGTCGCGGACAAGCTCCGCGCCGCCGGCATCCGCGTCGACGTCGACGCCGAGAGCGACAAGCTCGGCGCGAAGATCCGCCGCGCGCAGGTCGAGAAGATCCCCTACATGCTAGTCGTCGGCGGCCGCGAGGCCGAGGCCGGCGCCGTATCCGTTCGCAACCGCGAGAAGGGCGACCAGGGAACCATGCCCCTGGACGATTTCCTTAAACAAATCAGCATGGAAGCCCAGGCGTAACCCTGCGCCAAACCCCGGAGGTGAGCCATCGGCTCCTTCGTTCGCACTAACTTCAAGATCCGCGTTCCGAACGTCAGATTGATTGACGCCAACGGACAGATGCTCGGCGTTGTCGCCACACGCGATGCGCAACGCATGGCCCAGCAGCAGGGCCTCGACCTCGTCGAAATGCAGCCCAATGCGGAACCGCCCGTATGCCGCATCATGGACTACGGAAAGTTCCGTTACGACGAGGGCATGAAGAAGAAACAGGCGCGGAAACAGCAGCAGAAGACCGCTGTCAAGGAAATCAAGTTCCACGCCAACGTCGACCGCCACGACCTCGAAATCAAGATGCGCCAGATGCGCTCCTTCATCGCCGAAGGGAACAAGGTGAAGCTCACGCTCGCTTACCGCGGCCGCGAGAACGCCCACAAGGACCTCGGCATCGAAGTGATGCAGCAGGTCGTGAACGAGATGGCCGACGTGGCAATCTGCGAACAGGCGCCGAAGGTGCTTGGCCGCCTTCTTGGCTGCCTACTGGCTCCAAAGCCCGTTAAGGGCAAGAACAAGCAGGCCGCCCCCGAAAAACAAGCCGCCGAACAGCCGACCGCCGAACAGGCCGACGAAAGCAAGTAGACAGCCTGCGGGTTCCACTTTGCCGCTTCGGCAATTCCATCCAGTTGCCGTGGTGTCTGACACCACGGCATTTTATTGTTCTTCAAAGCCCCACGATGTGGAGCGTCTTGCCGTCGAAAGCAACGTCGCGGCTGTAGATCTTCTCGTCCCAGGATCTGCCTGAGTCCTCGTCGAAGACGGCCATCCAGCCTTCGGGAAGGCCGAGGGTGTCGAGGTAGCCGGCGAGCTGGGCGTAGGATTCGGGTTCCTTGAAGTTGCGGCGCATCTTGAGTTCCACGGCGTAGCGGAAGGTTCCGAACTCCACGCAGAGGTCGAGGCGCTTCGAGCCGAGCGCCATTTCGCGCGCGATGCGGCCGCCGCCGTTGACGACGCGCTGGAGGTAGCCCATCAGAACGAGGTGCGGCGTCGCCTCGTTGTAGCCGTAGACCTGATGGTCGGCGCCGCTGTTCTCGCGCCAGAACCGCTGGAACTCGGCCATCAGCGCGGGCATGTCGAGCGAGTTGTCCGGCCTGAGCCAGAAGGGCGTGCCGTAGCGCATCTTGAAGATTTCCTGCTCGTCGACCGTGAGATACCGGAGCATGATCTCCGCGTACATCGGGCAGCCGGGAACTAGGACGCCGTTGTCGTCCTCGCGCAGGATGCCGAGATCAAGGACGTAGCGGTAGTCGTCGTCGTTGCGGGGCCACCCGCGCTCCTGGCCGAGAATGACCGGCTCGACGACGCGTCTCACGCGCGGCTCCTTCAGCCGCTCCATGAGACTGTCCACGTGCGTCCCCCGCGCGCGGATGATTGTCTCCTTCGCCGTGGCGATGTCCGCGACGGTGATTGGCTCGTCGTAGCGGCAGTCGTGGATATTCATCACGCATTCGCGCGCGAGGGCGTTCACGAGCCACGGTTGGCCGCGGGTCAGCTGCCATGCGCGCGCAACGGCCTTCGGTTCGAATACCTGTCCCGTTGCCTCCGTGTGCTGCGCATAGAGACGGGCGACGTCACCCTCTTGGAAATTGCCGATGGTCAGGTCTTCGGTGATGATGTTGAACGGACTTGCATCGCCAAGCGTCTGACCGTTCGGGCGTACGCGCGCCCTGTAGTCGCGGATGTCGCGCATTCCCACAAGCGCGATTGACGAGGGGAACGGTGCCGTGTCCCGCGTGATGTAGCCGTCGCGCAATTGTCGGAGAAAGGTTACGAGCGTGTCGTCGGAAAGGGCGTCCACCTCGTCGAAGAAGACGGCGAGCGGCTTTCCGGACTTTTCCGCCAAAAGCGAAAGAAAGGCCTTGACGTCCAGCCCCGGCGGCGGCGAGAGAAGGGCGGGGAATGGCGAGGCCGGATCACGGACGAGGTCCTTGAAGAGGGGATGGCGCAGAACGGCGTTGCGCATCGACTCCACAATCGTCGGAATGCCGACGATTGGATCGGTGAACCGCTGGGCGGTCTCGACGGTGAAGTAGAGGGCGTTCATCGCGCCCTTCCCGTTGATTTCATTCACAAGCGCCTTTAGGAGCGTCGTCTTGCCGGACTGCCGTGCGGCATGGAGCACGAAGTAGCCGCGCCGCTCGACAATGCGCATAATGCCCGGCAGCCTCTCGAGCGCCGGCAGCATGTAGTGTTCGTCGGGGAAGCACGGCCCCGCGATGTTGAAGCACCGTTCCATGGGAAATATTATAACAAAATCCCCTGCGGCGGCGCTGAGCGCCGCCGCTTCAGGGGCGGGAGCCGGGATTCGGGTTTCAGGATTCGCGTCGGGAGTCGGATCCGTCGGGAGTCGGCGGCTCCCAACTCCCGAAAACCAGCGGCGGAGCGAGCGGCGCCGCTGGGCGCAGCCGCCTACTCCTCCTTGCCGAACTCGGGCCGGGGCGGCGGATAGTCTACCTTCACCTCGTATCCCGTAACATCGGCGATGTCGTCCTCCTCGACCTTGCCGAGGTCGAGGCGCAACTTTAACGTCAGGCTGGCGGAACGAACGAGATAATGATTTTCAAACTCTATTGCCAGATCGGGAGCTACCACTGCAGGCGCGCTTGAATAATATGAAGCAGGAAACTTAATCGGTAGCAAACCCGACAACGACATGGAAGTGTTATCAATATAACTGGAGACATTAAGACTGCCCTTGCCGGAGCAAACCGGGCCGTCATCATCGTCCTTCAACACCACCTCGACCGTTCCCTGCTCCCGCTCCGCAAACCGCATGGCAGCCTGCTTGCAGAACGCCCGGAACATCTTCAAATCCAAATAGTAGATCGTGGCCGGCCAGGAAGATCTCTTGGCCCCCTTGGCCGAGGGAGTGGCGACAATGACCGCAAGCGGGGCCTTGCGTTGGGAGTCTGACGTCCCGTAAGTCTTCTGCGGCGGTATCTCCCTCAGTTTAATCAACGAAGATAAGCTCCTGAATGATACCTGGTACATCGTTTTTTGGTAGGACCTTTCCTCGAACGCGATGTTGACCTCCTCCTTCTCGATGCACATCGCTCCCAGAAGCTCGCAAAGCGCCTGCGTCCACTTCAAGTAGTTCTCCATGTTCACGCGGAGTCCGACGTTGGCGAAGACATGGCCGGTGTCCTCGTTGACCTCGATGTCGGGAGTGCCGTCCTTCTTGGCCAGCATGACGCCCTCGACGATGTTGCCGGGGAAGTCCCTGAAGCGCTCCACGAGGAACTTTTCGGCGTTGGCGACGCGCTCCTTGCCTGTTCCGAGTTTGATTGCTATGCTTTCGCCATCGATGCGGCCCTTCGTGACGCCGATCTTCTTCAACTCCCGGTTGAGCTGTCCCTTCTTCACCCGGGCCTTGACGGGGACCTCGACGAGACCGCCGCCGATCGACTTCGCGCTGCCGTATTCAGCCTTTTCCACCATGGCGTTGCTAAGGGTGAGGATCTTGTCCTGGACAAGCTCGTCGTTCTCGACGAGCGTCTTGGTGCCGACAAGCTCACCGACGGCCTGCTTGATGGCATTGCGGACGGCGTCCTTCTTGGCCGCCTCGACGCTTTCGCCCTGGCCCTTCGCGGAGACCTCCACAGTCTCCACCGGCTTGGATCCGGGTTGGCCAAAGCTGAAATCGCCGTGAGAGTCTGCGGTCGGTTCGTCCTCCTCCTCGGCCTCCTGTCTGGCTTTCTCCCTCGCGGCCTTTTCCTCGGCCTCCTTCTTCTCCCTCGCGGCCTTCTCCTTGGCGGCCTTCTCCCGCGCGGCCTTCTCCCGCGCGGCCTTCTCCTCGGCCGCCTTCTTCTCATCTGCTGGATTGGGCTTTGCCGGTTGCGCGAAGGGCGCGGAGGGATTGGGTTGCGCGAAGGGCGCGGAGGGCGCGAATTGCGCCTGACCGTCCGCTACCGTGAAAAGCGCTGCGGCAAGTAAGAGAACGGTTATGCTGGCATGTTTCATGGTGGTGGTTCCTTGGTTGTGGGTGAGGGTGTCGGGATTCGGGATTCGCGTCGGGAGTCGGATCCGTCGGGAGTAGGCGGCTTCCGGCACCCGGCTCCCGAAAACCAGCGGCGGTCGCGCCCTAGTTCTGGCCTGGGTACTTGTACTCGACCTTGACCTCGTAGCTCGCGACGGAGGCGAGATCGTCTTCCGAAACTTCGCCGAGGTCACAACGATAGCCGGACTCCAACTGCTTGTAGCGCTCAATCGCGAAATCATTACCTGAGCGGAATACACGCGTCCTTATTGCCGGAGCAATCAGGCATAGGCCATCGCGATCAAAAGCATTGTACCCGCGGAAGAGAAAAGATATGGGGACGCCATACCTACCTTCACGGAGTTGTTTCCTATAGTTCACCTCGCCAGAGTAATAGCGTCCCGTGCCGCGTCCTCCCAGTTTTATGTCGTCGGAACAAACGGCTTCGCCGTCCTTGTCCTTCAGCATGGTGTGCACGGCGCCCGAGATCGCGAGTTCAGCTTCAATTGCCTTGTCGAGCGCCTCCCACATCTGGCTGTCCATGTAGTAGATGGTGGCCGGCCACGAAGTGCGTAGCTCTTTTCCGGGGGAAGGGGTGGCGACGACAACGGGGAACGAACCGAAAGATTTGTACTTCGATTGCTCGGACAGGGGAAAAATTTGCTTCGGGGAGTACTGCTTCAAGCGGATTTTCTCCGAGCCAAGCGCGTTGTCCTCGCGGTAAGATTTTCCAGCGGCATCCATGACATAACGTCCGGCAGAAATGTTGAACTTGAGTGTGATATCCTCCTTCTCCAGGCAGATTTGCTCCAGCACTTCGCAGAGGGCCTGCGTCCACTTCGCGTAGTTCTCCATGTTGACGCGGAGTTCGACGTTGGCGAAGACATGGCCGGTCTTCTGATCGACCTCGATGTCGGGCGAGCCATCCTCCTTGGCCTTCATGACGGCCTCGACGATGTCACCGGGGAAACCCCTGAAGCGCTCGGCAAGGAACTTTTCGGCGTTGGCGATGCGCTCCTTGCCGGTGAAGAGCTTGGCGGCGAGGCTGTCGCCCTTGACCGCGCCCGTGGCGATGCCGACCTTCGTCAGCTCCTGGTTGAGCTGGCCTTTTTTCACCAAGGCCTTGACAGGGACCTCGAAGAGGCCGTCGCCGATGGACTTGGCGTCGCCGTATTCGGCCTTTTCGACCATGGCGTTCGAGAGCGTGAGGATCTTGTCCTCGACGAGTTCGTCGTTCTCGACGAGCGTTTTGGCGCCGACGAGTTCGCCGACGGCCTTCTTGATGGCGTTGCGGACGGCGTCCTTCTTGGCCGCCTCGACGGTCTCTCCCTGGCCTTTCGCCGTCACCTCGACGGTCTCGGCGGCTTCCGCCTTCGGCTTGCCGAAGGAGAATGCGCCGGAGGACTGCGCCGGCGCGACCGCCGGGGCGAGGAGAATGGCGGTGGCCAGCGCCGCCGCGTTAATTGTGCAGATATTCATCGATGATCTCCTTGTCGGGAAGCGTGGCGATTCTCGACGCGAACGCCTTGATCTTCTCGCCATGCTCGGGGCGGAGCTTGAACTCCGCGAGGAGCTTGTTGAAGAGTTCCGTCTCCGACTCCGAGACATGCTTGTCGATGCTCATGCACTGCCAGGCGAACGTCAGAGTCTTCCTCGAGTCGAAGAGCGTCTTGACTTCCTTCCGGAACTCCTCGTACGGCATGGACGGGGTGAATCGCTTCAACGACGCGCGGAACTCCTTCTCCTCCTCAGGCGGAAGCTCCAGCTTTTTGATCGCGAGGTTCATGAGCCGCGACTCGTCGATGGACATCCCGTCGCACGCGAAGATGTAGGCAGCGAGTTTCGCGTAGGCCTTCGCCCTGGCCTTCTTGGTGAAGAGCATTTTGACCTTGCTGAAGAGGCCGGCGCGCAACGCCTCGATCTTCTTGGGGATCTTGTCGTAGGCGACGACGCTGTTGATGCCCATGATGTAGAGGACGTACGGGTTGTCATCGACGATGTATTCCACTCGGGTGACGGGGATGTCCTGGATTCGGATCGCCTGGTTGTAGGGGCGGTCCTCGTCCGAGCTCGGATGATGCTCATTGGCAAATTGCCCGTAGGCCGCCTCGAATTCCCGGTAGAGCGGCTCGTCGCAGCGGATCGCGTAGGCCATGGCGGATTCCGTCTTGTCGTACTCGATGGTGTCCTCGTCAATCCACCGCTTGTAAACATCGTTGTAAAGGACGGTCCCGACGGCGTCGCCCAGCGCATCCTTGATGTTTCGGCTGCCGCAGAAAAGAAACTTTTTCGTCACGCCCTTGCAGTTGTAGCCGATGTATTGCTGGTAGTACCCGGACCCCTGGCAGCGATGGCATGTGATCCTGCCATGCCCTCCGCACTTCGGGCACTTGCCGTCGCCATCGCAATGGCCGCATGTGACTGTCCCCCTGCCGTCGCACTTCTTGCAACGTCCGGATCCATCGCAGTCGCCGCAGGTCACCGCTCCCTTTCCCTGGCACTTCTTGCATCGTCCCGATCCATCGCAAGTGCCGCACGGGACATCCCGTCTGCCATGGCAATCATGGCACTGTCCACCGCCATGGCATTCCGGGCATGGTACTTTGCCCGTGCCTCCACAATTATCGCATATTACCGTCTCGCCTGAACCGTTTACTCTTCTTCCGCCGCGGCAATAAGGACACGATCTCTCGCCACTTCCATGGCATAGATTGCAACTGCCACTCCCCTTGCAAGTCCGGCAGGGCTCGCTTCCCCTTCCGTTGCATTTCTTGCAACTTCCGGAACCGTCGCACTTAGAGCACGGAACGGTTCTGTCTCCATGGCAGGTTGGACAGTCTTGATGGCCATTGCAGTGCGAGCAGGTAACCTCGCCTTGGCCCCGGCACTCTTGGCAAATCTGTTCGGTATGGCATTCGGGGCAGTCCTCCTCTGGGTCGCACTCGTATGTCTCCACTGTCCCCAGAAGGACTCCAGTATTGTGCTTCTTCGAAAGATTCGGGATCTTGCCCACCTCGCAGCCTTCGATTTTCTCGATCTCGGCATCGCGGGCCTTGACTTCGGGGCGCTCGTCATCGTCCAGTTCCTCGGATTCGCCCGAATCGGACTCGCCATCTTCTTCGGATTCGCCCTTGTCCTCTTCGCCGTCTTCTTCCTCTTCCTCCTCTTCCTCCTCTTCTTCCTCGTCTTCCCCTTCGTCCCCGCCGGATTCTTCGCCGGTTTCATCATCCTCGTCCTCGTCAGTGTCGGATTCTTCGCCGCCGGCCAGAAGCTCGTCGAACGTATGCTGGAACGGGTTTTCCGATGTGCCGTCGTTCTCCAATTCGCTGCCCGGACTTTCGCCATTGAAGCACTCGACATGGATGAAGTTGTCCTTTGTCTCGAACTTGAGCGCATGGGACGGCGTGATGCTGACGATGTCGGCGAAGATGCCCAGATTGTGGAGCTTGTGGCATTCCTTGGCGATTTTGTTGAGCACGGGGATGAACGCCTGCGGGTCTGTTGCCGAGTAATCCATGAGGAGGCCGTGCGCCACGTCGGCGCTTAAGTTCTCCTCGTCGATTGTCCGGGCGGGCTTTTGCTCCTTGTCCGGATTGGCGGCCAGAAGCCCCATGTCGCTCATGGCGTTTGACGTTGCCGTCGCGACCTTTGAGAGCATCGGATTCAGCTTGCTCTTCACAGACGCCAGAGACGGGTTGAGTTTTTCAGTGGCTTTCGCCATCTTGTCCTTGAGAAAACCGAAGTTCATGATTGTAGCTCCTTGTTAAGGGTGTCGGGTTTCGGGTGTCGGGTGCGGCGTCGACTACTCCCCGTTATTGTCTTCCTTTTCCGCCCTCGTGACGACGCCATTTTTGCGGGTGACCGTCGCCCGCCACGCCTTCCCGTCGGATGCCGTGGCGAAGTAGTAGGTCGTCGTGAAAACGACAGGTTTATTTGTGCTTGTCTTCGCAATGATTCCAGGCATGGTTCTCGAAACGTTCTTCGAATGCGGGCCATTTCCGGCGTCCGCTTCATATGCGGCATCGATCTCTGCGGCCCGGGCCTCGAGTTCTTGATCGCGCTCGTCGCTGGCAGTGTTTGCTTGTTCCGCAGCGTTTACTTGTTCCAATAAAGAGGCCTGCCGGGCTTTTACATCGGCAATCCTCTTTTCCATGACCTTGCGGGCTGAATCGGAATGGTCGGGTTCGACTTTGTTTCCATCGCCGCAGCCGACGAGGAAGAGCGCGGCGGCAAGCGCCGCGACGGTGACGGTGGTGTTTTTCATGGTGGTGGTTCCTTGGTGGAGAGTTTCGGGTTTCGGGTGTCGGGTGACGGGTTTCGGGTTTCGGGTGTCAAGTGCGGCGCTACCTGCCTTTGCGGTACTCGACCTTGATTTCGTAGCCGGCGAGGGTGGCGAGGTCGTCCTCCTCCACCTTGCCGAGATCGATGCGAAGGGCTAGGACCGGATCGAGTTCGCGGTCGTAACTAAATGATAGACTTTGCATGAAGAAATCATGGTCGAGGACGGGCGTAATCAGGACATAATCACTGGAATATGGTCCATCGTTATTGCTTCCAAATTCCGCGCACATCGGGAATCCATCGCTTATTTTACTAGAGTACGCATCTTCGCCGAAATTCGCCCACTTCGAGCAAATGGGGTCGCCATCCTTGTCCTTGAAAAAGACCTCGACATGACCGGATAGATCTTTGAAGGTCGCGAGCCGCCGTGAAAAGGCCGTGAACATCTGGGAGTCCAGATAGTAGACCGTGGCCGGCCAGGCGGTCAGCTTCAGCTCCTTTGCGACGGGCGTGGCCACGATGACCGGGAAGGAATTGGGGACGTTCTTGAGCGGAACCTCTCCACTGCGCAGAAACGGTTTTTGTCTACTACGCGTGTCCTCCTTGAACGGGAGCTTCACCGTCTCCTTCTCAAGGCAGATCTCTCCCAGCAGCTCCTGGAGCGCCTGCGTCCACTTCGCGTAGTTCTCCATGTTTACGCGGACGCCGACGTTGGCGAAGACATGGTCTTTGTCGTCGTACTCAATCTGCGGAACTGTGTTCGCGCCGTCCATCTTGGTCAGCATGACTCCCTCGACGAGGCCGTCCGGGAAACCCTTGAAGCGCTCCGCGAAGAACTTCTCGGCGTTGGCGGCGCGCTTTCTGCCGGTGAAGAGGGAGGCGTCGAGTGCTTCGCCCTTGGAAACCGCCCCGCCCTGCGTGGCGGCGCCGCTGGGGGCCGCCGCCTCCGGTTTGCCGAGGGAGAACGCGCCAGAGTCCTTTGCGAAGAAGAGCGCGCCGACGCCCGCCGCGGGGGCGGGTCCACCCTCATTGCCGACAAAGTCTCCCTCCTGGGTGGTCTTGCCGGCAGGCGACGAAATCCCCGCCGCATCGGAGTCCGTCCCGGCCTCCCCGTCCTTCGCCGCCACGTCTCTCTTTCCCTGCAGGCCATCGACAATGTCGGAGACCTTGTCGATGGCGTCTGTAGCGGAGTCCGCAACACCTGAAACAGTGTCTTGGGCGGACTTGAGGAGTCCCTTCAGTCGCCCGAAACCGTCGGCCCCGGCCGGGCCGGGGAGGAGGAATACCGCGGCGATTACCGCGGCGGGGATGCTGGTGTGCTTCATGATGGTTCCTTGGTATCGGGTTTCGGGTGACGGGTTTCGGGTGTCGGGTTTCGGGTGGTGGGGTTCGGGTGTAG
>JAEEGH010007303.1_pt1 | contig 26653 bp, 21 predicted proteins | sample 9134181 | NCBI WGS metagenome assembly JAEEGH01 (sample SAMN16246544, study PRJNA631951) | gut metagenome | biome: gut microbiome; feature: rumen; material: DP-attached | host: Bos | place: Iran: Karaj | collected 2018-10 | reverse complement strand
TGGGGACTGGCCGTTCCGGCAGCACGAAACACCACCACCGCCGACTTCAAGGAGGGCAAGCGCCTCTTCACGCAGATTGGCTGTGCCGCCTGCCACCGTCCCTCGTGGCAGACGGGTGAAGACCATATCCAGGATCCGGCCCGCTTCTTCACTGCCGACAACGAGATGCCACGCTATCCCCGTCAGAAGATATGGCCCTATACTGACTTCGTGCAGCACCGGCTATGGATGAAGAACGACATCCGCACCGGCTGGTGCCGTACCACCCCGCTCTGGGGACGCGGACTGGCCGCCAAGTGCGGCAGCGGCGTAGAGCGTCTGCACGATTGTCGTGCCCGCAATGTCATGGAGGCCATTATGTGGCACGGCTGCAAAAATGAGGGCGGAACGAGCGATGCCTACACTTCTGTCTTGAACTTCCGAAATCTGTCGAAGAAAGAGCGTGACATGGTCATCTTCTTCATCGAATCCATCTGACGGGCTATACCCATCCCTTTGGTGTAGAATACTTTTCATTAAAGGAGGCCATATCCTGGCCTCCTTTAAATATGCTCCTAAATACGTACGCTATAGGCGGGAACTGACGAGACGGCTTGTCGCTACCTACAGTTTATATGGCTAGCGGCTCACAAACCCTGCAACCCTGCACTGGCGGTGGCCAACGGCTTGTTTTGCAGTGAGTTGCCGGGTGTACACTTTACCGTAAACCCTGCATTATTCTCCGCAAACCCTGCATTGTGCCCGGCAGGCCACTACATTTCAAATAGCGTTCGTATTTTTTCAAATAGTGGCAGTATTTTTCCAAACGGCGTTCGTATTTTTCCAAATAGTGGCAGTATTTGTCAGCGCGCGGCGCATGTCTAGACACCAGCAGACTAAGTGCAGGGTTTTTAGCAAAGTGTACACCCGACAACTTTTTGAAATCCAATCCGTTGTCAGCTGCTAGTGCAGGGTATGCAGGGTATGTGATTTGTTTGTGTAATTATAGCTTTTCAGTCCTAAGCTCTTGTCTTTGATTGTCTGGACGGCCTGAGAACTGGTGACGATGTGTTTCAACCTCACAGCCCGATAACAAAAAAAGGATGCAACGTTCAGTTGCATCCTCATTTCTTTTTACTTTCTGTTCGCAGGGAATTACTCCTGGGTAGCCTCTTCAGCAGCAGCCTCAGCAGCCTCGGCGGGAGCGTTCAGAGCGGTCTCGAAAGCAGCAACAGCAGCCTCGTAAGCAGCCTTGAAAGCCTCGTTGGTGGTGTCGGCAGCAGCCAGGATGGCAGCCTTAGCCTCCTCAGCCTTGGCGATGCAAGCAGCAGAGTCAATCACCTCAGCACCCTCAGCGAGGATGAACTCGGGAACGATGGCCTCGGCCTTAGCCTGCTCAGCGGCAACCAAAACATTGAGGATAGAATCCTTCTGCTCCTGAGTAGCCACTTTGGGAGCCTCTTCACATGCTACAAACATTGCAGCAGCAGCGAACATAAATGCAATCTTTTTCATTTCTTTGCTTTTTTAAATCTGTAAAACAATCATTTGGTTTTTAAAACGCTGCAAAGGTAGACATTTTTTTGATACGGCGTATCATTTTTTTTGATTTTTTTTGTGCCGTTTTTGTAACTTTTTTGCAAACGACTGATAATCAGTCGTTTTCTAACTGTTAAATATTCTTTCTTTTTGGCTGCCTTGATTTTTATTAAGGATTTTGAGTGTAATTCCGACAAAATTATGTACCTTTGTACGCTGAAAAAAGGAAAGAAGGTAAAAAGGAAATAAGTAAAAGGGAAACAGTGATAGATTCTTCTGCTTTTCAAGGCAAGACGGCGGCCTACTACACGCTGGGGTGCAAGCTGAACTTCTCCGAGACCTCCACTTTCGGCAAGATGCTTCAGCAGCTGGGCGTGCGCACTGCCGCTAAGGGCGAGGTGGCCGACATCTGCCTGATCAACACCTGCAGCGTGACCGAGGTGGCCGACCGGAAGTGCCGTCAGGCCATCCACCGTCTGGTGCGCCAGCATCCGGGGGCCTTTGTCGTGGTGACGGGCTGCTACGCCCAGCTCGAGGCTGAGGCTGTCAGCCATATCGAAGGCGTCGACCTGGTGTTGGGTTCCAACGAGAAGGCAAACCTGGTGCAGTTCCTCTCGGATGGTTTCGTATGTCGCGATGGCATCGCGACCTACAGGAGGGAGAAGACGAAAGACATCACCTCGTTTGCACCCAGCTGCTCGCGGGGCAACCGCACGCGCTTCTTCCTGAAGGTACAGGACGGCTGCGACTATTTCTGCACCTATTGCACCATACCCTATGCCCGTGGCTTCAGCCGAAACCCCACCATCGCCTCACTGGTGAAGCAGGCCGAGGAGGCCGTGGCCGAGGGGGGCAAGGAGATTGTGCTCACTGGGGTGAACATCGGCGACTTCGGCAAGACCACGGGCGAGCACTTCATCGACCTGGTGCGGGCGCTGGACAGGGTGGAGGGCATCAGCCGCTATCGCATCAGCAGCCTGGAGCCTGACCTGCTCAGCGACGAGCTGATCAGCTGGTGCGCCAGCGAGAGCCGCGCCTTCATGCCCCATTTCCACATTCCCTTGCAGAGTGGCAGCGACGAGGTGCTGCGCTTGATGCATCGCCACTATGACAGCCGCCTCTTTGCCGACAAGATTCTCCGCATCAAGGAACTGATGCCGCAGGCTTTCATCGGCGTCGATGTGATGGTGGGCTGCAGGGGTGAGACACCGGAATGCTTCGAGCAGACATACGAGCTGCTCAACCGCCTGCCTGTCACCCAGCTCCATGTGTTCCCCTACAGCGAGCGCCCCGGCACGGCAGCGTTGAAGATTCCCTATGTCGTGCCCGAACAGGAGAAGAAGCAGCGCAGCAAGCGGCTGCTGGAGCTCTCCGACCGTAAGACCGAAGCCTTCTATGCCAGCCACATCGGGCAGGAGGCAGAGGTGCTCTTCGAGAAAGCCACGCGAGGCCGCGCCATGCACGGCTTCACACGCAACTACATCCGCGTGGAGCTGCCGCCCCAGGATGCTTGCCCTGCGCTGGACAACCAGCTGGTAGGCGTGCGTCTGGGACAGTTCAACCGCGACAAGTCATCGTTAATTGCCCGCCTCCTTCCCCTCCCAGAGGAAGGGGAGAACTCCTCCCTTTCGGAGAGGTTAGGAGGGGTTTCCTCCCCTTTGGGGAGGCTAGGAGAGGTTTTAATTCCTTAACTCATGCAAACACTCGCCATTGTCATCCTCAACTGGAACGGGGCCAAGATGCTGCGCCAGTATCTGCCCAGTGTGTTGCGCTATTCCCGCGACGAGGCTACGGTCTATGTAGCCGACAACGCATCGTCCGACGACAGCATTGAGCTGCTGCGCGAACAATTTCCCGAGGTCAGGCTCATCCTGTTCGACAAGAACTGGGGCTTCGCCGAGGGCTACAACAAGGCACTGGCACAGATTGATGCCGAGTACTACCTGTTGCTGAACAGCGATATTGAGGTCACCCACCACTGGCTGACCCCGCTCCTGGAGTTCATGGCTGCCCACGAGGATGTGGCCGCCTGCCAGCCCAAGCTGCTCAGCATAGCCGACCGCGACCGTTTCGAATATGCCGGTGCATGTGGTGGCTTCCTCGACCGCTACGGCTATCCGTTCTGTCGTGGACGCGCATTCGACACTGTGGAGCGTGACAACGGCCAGTACGACTATGCTTCAGAAGTGCTGTGGGCTACTGGTGCCGCTCTGATGGTGCGCTCCAAGGACTATTGGGCTTGTGGCGGGCTTGACGGCCGCTTCTTTGCCCATTGCGAGGAAATTGATTTGTGCTGGCGTCTACGCATCCGTGGCCGTAAAATCTATTGTCTGCCTGAGAGTTATGTCTATCATGTAGGTGGGGGAACGCTTCCAAAGTCAAATCCCATGAAGACCTTCCTGAACTTCCGCAACAACCTGACCATGCTGTACAAGTGCCTGCCCGACAAAGAGTTGCGTCACGTCATGCGCTGGCGCCTGCTGCTCGACTATGTAGCAGCTCTCAAGATGCTGATATTGGAGCAAAACGTTGGCGACTTCAAGGCTGTCTGCCGAGCCCGCCGAGCTTTCCGAAAGTGGAAAGCCGACTTTAAGGACGACCGCCGCGAGATTCAGGCTTCGCGTGCAGAAGAGAAAATACCAGAGCAACGGATGTTCTCATTGCTCTGGCAGTATTACATCAGAGGCCGGAAGACTTACGACTCTTTACCAGAATAGGCTGCTCAACCTCGCGCTTCCATTCTTTCAGGAAGTCGAACCACTCCTTGGCAGAGTGATAGCCGAATTCTTCGTTGGCTGAGGTGTAGATTATCTTGTAGTTCATGCGGCTACCCGTTGTTTTCACGACAAAGGCGTAATTGTCCTTGTTGGCAGGTACTTCCTCGGCAATATTCTTCTGTGGAATGCAGATACCCAGTCCCACCGTCTCTCGGCTCCACTTCACGGTGTCGGTCGAAGGATAGTCGGTGCCCCAGCATGCCCGCAGTCCCTTCTTGTCGCTGAATTCCTCAGAGCCTTTGACATTGATGATGCCCGTAGAGAAACGGTAGTTGCTGACATCCTTGTTGAAGTAAACCTCCACGTCCGTATCGCGATGACCGGCGTATTGGATGTAGCGGAGCGTCATATTAAGAGGTGAAAGGTGAGCAGTGAGAGTTGAGGGAGCCTGCCACCCTCGGTCAACGACCTCGACGATGGTGCGTAGGGGACCGTAGCTGATGATGCGCTGGGTACGTGAACGCACAGGGTCGATCATCGTCGGCTCTTTGCCGTCCCAACCTCGGAAGGCACCGAGTCCGAAGGTGTTACCCACCCACAGCACGTCGTCGCCATAGCCCTGCCGCTTTTGTTCGTCCGAGGTGTAGAACTGCGTCTCTTTCAGCTCCAGCCGCTTCTTGAACTTTCCGTAGAGGTCCAGCGTCTGCCGTTTGTCAAAGTAGATGCGAATGCCGTTCAACTCGCTTTCAAAATCCACGCCGTGGTGATGCTGTAGGTTGTAGGAGTAGGCACAGTCGCCACGTGCCGTGATGCTCTCGATGTAGTTATCGTGACGGTTCTTCTCTTTCACCTTGTCGTTGCGCATCAGCATTTCGGCATACACCCGTGCCGGATACTGGCGTGGCTCGCCTTCGTGGTACAGCGTAACGGTGTATTGCTTTTCTTCCTTCTTGCCTAAGTCAGCCAAGAAGCAAAGTTCGTCGAACTGCTCATCCTGGTCGAGGTCATCGAGTTGGCAGGCAATCTCCTTTCCCTCGCTAGTGACCAATGCCGAGCGTACGTCGCCATAACCATGTAGTGAGATGACTACGGGCTGGTCTGTCCGGTCTTGCTTCATCGGGTTACTCACACTGATGTTGATAGTCTCCTGGCCAGCAGCGGTGGCACAAATTGCGGCTAAAAAGCCCCATAAAATAGTACGTTTCATGTCTTCAGAGTCGTTTAGTAGTATACAAAAGTAATGCTTTTCAAAGATATTTTTATCTTTTTTAGGTTAAAATTTGGATTTTACAATATTATTTAGTATATTTGCAGTCGAATTTAAATAAAATTTACTGAATAGAGCACTTCTTATGCGGAAAATCTACGCGCTATTGATGGCAGTAATGCTGATGTGCATTGGCTGCGAATGGCATTTCACCTCCTCGGGCGATGAGGCTGAGGTGAATGTCGTTGTTGAGCGTTACGACCGCATCCAGAGCCTCTATCTGACTACGGGCGACTTCTCGGCTCTGCAGCAGATGAACACGAGCTATCCCCAGCAGACCCGCACCTTAATAGAGGACGTGCTGAAGATAGGCCGCGTGAACGATCCTGAAATCAACGTCAAGTTCCTGAGGTTCTATCAGGACACCACGCTCCAGATGCTGATTGCATCGGCAGAACAGCAGTATGCCAACATGGACGACATCAACCAAAACCTGCAAGAGGCCTTCGAGCGTCTGAGGGATATGTTGCCAGGCCTGGAGATTCCCACCGTCTACGCCCAGATAGGGTCGCTCGACCAGAGCATCATCGTCGGCAACGGCCTGTTAGGTATCTCGATTGACAAGTATCTTGGTTCCGACTATCCCCTCTATCTGCGCGAGGATTACGGCTACACCGACGAGCAGCGTAGTGTGATGACCCGTGCGTATATCGTTCCCGACTGCGTCGGTTTCTATCTGCTTAGCCTATATCCCATGCCTAATGACCGCCAACTATCTCAGCTTGACCGCGACATCCATATAGGCAAAGTGCAGTGGGTAGTCAACCAGGCAATGGACCGTACCGTCTTCAACACCCTTTACACCCGCACGGTCGGGCACTACATGAAGCGGAATCCCCATATTACAATTGACCAGTTGCTGAAGAATAACAACTATAAGGAAATACGTTGAAAGTAATGAAGAAGCCCTCCCGAGATCGGGAGGGCTTTTGGGTTTATTTCTTCAGGGCTGCGATGTTCTCTTTCAGCGCGGCAATCTTTTCTTCGGCGTCGCTCTGCTTCTTGCGCTCTAAGGCTACCACCTGTTCGGGGGCGTTCTGGACGAAGCGCTCGTTGGAGAGTTTCTTCATCACGCCGGCCAGGAAGCCTTCGAGGTGCTGCAGCTGGGTCTCCATCTTGGCAATCTCGGCCTCAACGTCAATCAACGAACCCAGAGGAACGGCAAACTCGTCGGTGCCAACCATGAACGAGCTGGCTGTGGCGTCCTTCTCGCTGACGACGTTGATAGCCTTCACGTTGGCCATCTTCATGACGGCAGTGTCGAACTCAGCATAGTCGTTCTTGCCGATGGCCTGCAGCTCCAGTGCCTCCTTCGGGGCAATGTTCTTGGAAGAGCGGACCATGCGCACACCCGAGACAATCTGCTTCACGACCTCGAAGTCGGCCGTCAGTCGGTTGTCCTCGGCGGTGGGGGCGGGGAGCTCCAGCTTGTCGCGCATGATGGACTCGCCATCCTTGCGGTCGTAGATGTGCTGCCACAGTTCCTCGGTGATGAACGGCATGAACGGATGCAGCATCTTCAGCAACGTCTCGAAGAACGAGAGCGTCTGGTCGTAGGTCTCACGGTCGATGGGCTGGGCCTCGCCATTGATGTAGGCGGGCTTCACCATCTCTAAGTACCAGCTCGAGAACTCGTCCCAGAACAGCTTGTAGACAGCCATCAGGGCCTCCGAGATGCGGTACTTCTTGAACAGGTCGTCCACTTCGGCGTTGGTCTGGCGGAGCTTGGCTTCGAACCAGGCGGTGGCAATCTTGTTTGTTGCGATGCCATCGCTACATGCGGGACCGTCGGCCACCTTCCAGCCTTTGACCAGGCGGAAGGCGTTCCAAATCTTGTTGTTGAAGTTGCGGCCCTGCTCGCAGAGAGCCTCGTCGAAGAGGATGTCGTTGCCGGCAGGAGCGGAGAGCATCATGCCCATGCGGACGCCGTCGGCGCCGAACTTCTCAATCAGCTCGATGGGGTCGGGGCTGTTGCCGAGCGACTTTGACATCTTGCGGCCTAACTTGTCGCGGACGATACCCGTGAAGTAGACATTCTTGAAGGGGAAGGTTCCCATATATTCCTCACCGGCCATGATCATGCGGGCCACCCAGAAGAAGATGATGTCGGGCGCAGTCACGAGGTCGCTGGTGGGGTAGTAATAGTTGATTTCCTCGTTGCCGGGGTTGTTAATGCCGTCAAACAGCGAGACAGGCCAGAGCCAACTGGAGAACCAGGTGTCGAGGGCGTCTTCGTCCTGACGGAGGTCGGCGTCGGTGACTGCGGGGTTCTGCTGCTGGGCGAGACGAAGGGCCTCTTCGCGGGTTTCAGCCACGACGAAGCGTTCTTCTGCATCGGCAGAGCCGGTGCCTACGGTAAAATAGTAAGCGGGAATGCGATGGCCCCACCACAGCTGACGGCTGATGCACCAGTCCTGGATGTTCTCGAGCCAGTTCTTGTAGGTATTGACGTACTTCTGCGGATAGAAGTGCATTTCGCCGTTGAGCACGGGCGGCAGGGCGATGTCGGCAAAGTGCTTCATCGACAGGAACCACTGCATTGAGAGGCGCGGCTCGATGGCCGTGTCGGGGTTGCGCTCCGAGTAGCCCACCTTGTTAGTATAGTCCTCCACCTTCTCCATCAGGCCGGCTTCCTGTAGGTCCTTAGCAATCTGACGGCGGCAGTCCATGCGGTCCATGCCGACGTAGATGGACGACTGTTCGCTGATGGTGCCGTCGGGGTTGAAGATGTCGATGGTCTCGAGGTTGTGGGTCTTACCCAACATGTAGTCGTTGGTATCGTGGGCGGGGGTCACCTTCAGACAGCCCGTACCGAACTCGATGTCCACGTAACGGTCTTCGATGACGGGGATGACGCGGTTCACCAGCGGGACGATGACCTTGCGGCCCTTCAGCCACTGGTTCTTCGGGTCCTTGGGGTTGATGCACATGGCGGTATCGCCCATGATGGTTTCGGGGCGGGTGGTGGCTACGACGGCGTAGTAGCCGCGTTCGTCCTTTTGGATGACGTTACCTTCCGCATCGTTTGTTGCGATGGCATCGCAACATACTGAACCGTCGGGGTTGGCGACGTAGTACTTCAGGTGGTAGAGGTGGCTCTTTTCCTCTTTGTAGATGACCTCCTCGGTTGAGAGGGCGGTGAGGGCCTTCGGGTCCCAGTTCACCATGCGCAGGCCGCGATAGATGAGGCCCTTGTTATACAGGTCGACGAACACCTTAATGACGCTCTCGCTGCGGGTTTCGTCCATCGTGAATGCGGTGCGGTCCCAGTCGCAGCTGGCACCGAGTCGGCGTAACTGCTTCAGGATGATGCCTCCGTGCTCGTGGGTCCAGTCCCAGGCGTGCTCCAGGAACTGGTCGCGGGTCAGGTCGTGCTTCTTGATGCCCTGCTCAGCCAGTTTCTTCACCACCTTGGCCTCTGTAGCGATTGAGGCGTGGTCGGTGCCGGGCACCCAGCAGGCGTTCTTGCCCTCCATGCGGGCACGGCGTACCAGGATGTCCTGGATGGTGTTGTTCAGCATGTGTCCCATGTGGAGCACACCCGTCACGTTGGGCGGCGGAATGACGATGGTGTAAGGTTCACGACCATCGGGTTTGCTACTGAATAATTTGTTGTCCAACCAATACTGGTACCACTTGCCTTCGACCTCTTTCGGGTCGTATTTACTTGCTATTTCCATATACCTATTTATTAAAACGGGTGCAAAGTTACAACTTTTCTTGGAATTCTCATTCATATTCGGCCAAAAATGTGTATCTTTGTGGCAAAATATTAGTAATAAGGAACACATTATGCCGAGAAAGAAAGACGGATTGTTGTATGAGGTTCACCCGACGCCAGTAAAGGGCAAGGACGGGAAGAACATTGTGTATGCGCGCCCAGCTGAGAAACACAAGATTTCGATGATGGGGCTGGAGGACTTTTGTTGCAAGAACTACAACTCACGCTATGGTGAGCTGATGAGTGCTTTCAGCTATTTCCTGCGTGCGGCTGGCGAACTGATGGCCAGAGGTTACCGTATTGAGACGCCCATCGGGTCGTTTGCTCCGCGACTGAAAATCGTGCGGGAGATTACCAATCCCGACAAGGTGAGAGACCGCGACGTCAGGTTCGACGGCGTGGACTATAACCCGGGGAAACTATGGAACACCGAACTGGAGAAATGGTCGCGTGGCTTCCGTAGGCAAGATAATCCGAACACGCAGGAAATCATGGCCGACGGTCAACAGCTCGAAGCCGTGCTCAGGCAGTTGCTTGACAGTAACGGCTACACCACTGTCAGACGTTTCGCCTATGCTTCCAACCTCACCTACTATTCTGCCCGCAAGCAGCTGAATGAGTGGTGCGAGGGCGACAATCCTAAGTTGTTGAAAACCAAGCAGGGACAGGAGTATATCTACACCTCGCTTTAAACTTGTCACTACTTTTTTTGGCCGTCTATTTTGGGTATAGCCGCAAAGTGTTTTGCGTATAGGCGTAAGGCATTTTGCGTATAGGCGCAAGGTGGTTTAGGTAGGGGTGCGTACGGGTTTAGGTAGGGGTGAGAACAACTTCGGGCAGGGTAGTGTGCAGGTTCGGATAGGGTAGAGCATCAGATTAGGCTAAGGAACGGTAGCTAAAAATTTGGTGTTTTGGAGTTTTATTCGTACCTTTGCACCCGCAACAGGTGCATGTGATGTGCTGAAAAGGGAATCGGGTGAAAGTCCCGGACAGTCCCGCTGCTGTGAATCGCCCTTATGGACGGTGCGAACAAGTGAGTCACTGGCCGATGGCCGGGAAGACGTTCGCAACCGGGCGATGAGTCAGAAGACCTGCCTGTTTGGTGATGCTTCCTTTGGCCTCTGGGGTTAGGCCCGTGAAGTGAGATAGAAGTAAGAAGTAAAAGGTGAGAGGTAAGAGGTGCACCTTTTTGGCACTTGCCTGTTGCGCTTGTCACGCATTGATGGCACAAAGTAGGCTGGACTCCATGCAGCACGTGCGGGAGGTGGTTGTGGTGTCGAAGCCCGCCTTGCGCGAGGTGGTGCCCAGCCAGAAGCTGAACGGCGAGTTGCTGGAGCGGCTCAATACCCACTCTGTGGCCGACGCCCTGCGCTACTTCTCGGGCATACAGCTGAAGGACTACGGTGGAGTGGGGGGCATCAAGACCGTCAACATCCGTTCGATGGGTACTCACCATTTAGGCATCAGCTACGACGGCGTGGCATTGGGCAATGCGCAGAACGGGCAGATAGACTTGGGCCAGTTCTCGCTTGACAACGTGGAGGAAATCACCCTGTACAACGGCCAGAAGAGTGCCATCTTCCAGCCAGCCAGCGACTTCGGTAATGCGGGCTCCATCTATATCCGCACCAAGATGCCCGACCTGTCAATGCACAATTACAAGCTGCGCTTCAAGGCGCAATACGGTTCCAGCGATATGTTCCGGTTCTCCACCCTTTGGGAGCAGAAGCTCTCGGAGCGGGTCAGCTCGTCGGTCAGTGTCGGCTTTCTGACGGCCAGCGGCAAGTACAAGTTCCGCTACGAGCGCCGCTACCCTAACGGCGAGACGGCATGGGACACGACGGCTGTGCGCCAGAACGGCGACATCCATGCCGAGCGCATTGAGGCCAACCTGTACGGGCGCATTGACCAAGGCGGCTGGCAGGCCAAGGCCTATCTGTACAACTCTGCCCGCGGCATCCCCGGAGCCATTGTCAACAACGTGTGGCGGCGGGGTGAGCGGCAGCAGGACCTGAACACCTTTGTGCAGGCCGACTTCAACAAGAGTATCGGCGACGGATTCAGCACCCGCTGGTTGGCCAAGTATGCCTACTACAACACCCACTACGTGAACCGCGACTCCACACAGTTGCCCGTCGATAACCGTTACCGCCAGCAGGAGCTGTACTTGTCGACCGCCAACGTGCTGGAGCTGCTGCCCAACTGGAGTGCCTCGCTGAGCTACGACCTGAAGTGGAACAAGCTTGATGCCGATACGTGGAACTTCGCCTATCCGACGCGCCTTTCCAACCTCGTCAGCGTGGCCACCGCCATCGACTACAAGCACCTGAAGGCCCAAGGCTCGCTGCTGGCCACCTTCGTCAACGACCGCAGCCACCGGAACGGTATATCATACACGCTGCACCATTCGCAGTTTAAGCTGACGCCGGCCTTGTTCGTCAACGTCTATCCCTTCCGGGGCACGTTCTTCTCGATGCGGGCCTATGCGAAGAAGAGCTTCCGCATGCCGACGTTCAATGACCTGTACTATACCGACATGGGCAATGCCAACCTCAAGCCTGAGAGTGCCATGCAGTACGACGTGGGCTTTGCCCTGAACAAGCACTTTGAGCAGGGCATCGTCCGGCATGCTGAGATGCACTTCGACGCATATTATAATAAGGTACGCGATAAGATTGTGGCCTACCCGAAGGGCCAGCAGTTCCGCTGGACGATGCTCAACCTCGGCGACGTCCGCATCAAGGGCATCGACGTGGAGGCTGAGGCCGACTGTCAGGTAGGGCGCAACCTGACGGCAACGGTCCGTGCCCAGTACACCTATCAGGATGCCCGCGACGTCACCGACCCCTCCACCTCTTACTATAACGACCAGATACCCTATATCCCCTGGCACTCCGGCTCGGCCATCGTCGGGCTGACCTATCGCAGCTGGCAGCTGAACTACAGCTTTATCTACGCCGGCGAGCGCTATGACGAGCAGGAGAACATCCTCTATAACCATGTGGAGCCGTGGTACACCAGTGACCTCAGCCTGCGGTATCAATGTACATGGCACCGTGTACTATACACCATGATGCTGGAAGTGAACAACGTATTGGACCAACAGTACGAAGTCATCGTGAACTACCCCATGCCGGGCCGTAATTATGCCGTAACCCTAAGTGTTGAGATATGAAAGAGAAAAAGCCCACCCAAGCCCTCCCGAAGGGAGGGATGTTGAATTGCTTGAAGAAAGTTATTCAAGTAATCAAACATCCCCTCCTTTGGAGGGGCTTGGGGAGGCTTTCTGTTTTTCTTCTCATCGCCTGTCGCGACGACGTGATGGTGGTGCCGATGGAGGACATCGACACTGGCGGCCGCACGGTGAAGAGCGAAATCATAGGCATGTACCTGCTCAACGAAGGGAATATGGGCTCCAACAAGTCGACGCTCGATTACCTCGACCTGTCGGCCAGCGACTCTACCGTCCACTACCTGCGCAATATCTATTCGGAACGCAATCCGAGTACCGTCATGTCGCTCGGCGACGTGGGCAACGACTGCCAGATTTACGGTTCCCGCCTGTGGCTCGTCATCAACTGTTCGAACAAGGTGGAGGTGGCCCGTGCCGCCGATGCCGTCAGGATAGGGAAGGTGGACATCCCCAACTGCCGCTACGTCGCCTTCAGCGACCAGTATGCCTACGTCAGCTCGTACGTCGGCTCCGTTCACACGACAAGCAACAGTCCTTTGGGCAGCGTCTACAAGGTGGACACCCTTACGCTGCAGAAGGTCGACTCCTGCGCCGTAGGCTACCAGCCCGAGGAGATGGCCATTGTCGGCGGACGGCTCTATGTGGCCAATAGCGGCGGCTATCAGGGCATGACGGGGCAGGGCTATGAAAGCACCGTCAGCATCGTAGACCTGAGCACCATGAAGGAAACGGCGAAGATAGAGGTGGCGCCCAACCTGCACCACCTGAAGGCCGACCGTTACGGTCAGCTGTGGGTGACCTCGCGGGGTGACTATCTGAATATGGAGTCGAGCCTGTACTGGCTTGAGCAGGGGGCTGACGGTCAGATGAAGGTCGGCGGGCACATCAGCCAGCCCGTCAGCGACCTGTGCATCGTCGGCGATTCCCTCTATTTCTACGGCAGTCAGTGGAGTGAGCTGACGATGACTAATACCGTGACTTATGGCATCATCAATGTGCGTACCCACCAGATGGTGAGCACGAGCCTGTCTGACGCCCCTGAAGTCAAGAAGATCCGCATGCCCTACGGCATCATCGTCAATCCGCTGCACCGTGACTTCTACCTGATGGACGCCAAGAACTACGTGTCGAGCGGCGAACTGCTGCACTTCCTGCCCGACGGCACCTTCGACTGGAAAGTGAAGACGGGAGATATACCGGCGCACGCAGCGTTCCTTGTTAAAACGAAATGAATAACTGAATGAAGATATGAAGAAGTGGTTTCTACCTTTTTGCCTTTTTGCCATTCTGCCCTTGAATGCGCAAAGGATGGACGACGTGACCGTACATTCCAAATATATACAGGCGGTAGACGAATACCGGCCCGCTCCTGGGCAGTATGTGAACGACATACCCGAATACGAGGAAGGCGACACCGAAGCCGACATGGTGCGGAAGTGTACTGAACGGTTGGCCAACAACGAACAGGGACTCGTGGCACTCGGTGCCTACGGCGGCTACATCACCTTCCACTTCGACCACTCCATCGCCAACCTGCCCGGCCAGCGCGACTTTGCCATCTGGGGCAACGCCTACCAGGAGGAGCTGGGACTGTTTCCCGGTGGTGGGATGGGGGAGGCCGGCATCGTCATGGTGTCGAAGGACACGAACGGCAATGGACTGCCCGACGACCCGTGGTATGAAATCAAGGGCAGCTGTGACGAGGACAGCGTGGGCTTGGTGGACTACGGCTACGAGATAACCTACCACCGCAATCCGATGGGCAAGATACCCTGGACCGACAACAGGGGCAACAGCGGCGAACTGGACCGCTGGGACCGTTACCATCCGCAGGAGTACTATCCCGAATGGCTGCCCGACGGGCTGACCTTCCGAGGTACCCGTCTGCCCCGCAACGGTTGGGACTTCACGGGCAGCGTGCCTGCCAGCTACAGCCAGTACTTCTGGGTGCTCTTCTTCTTCGGGTGGGGCTATGCCGACAACCAGCCCAACTTCATGGCCGACCGCGAGACCCCCAACACGGAGGGTTGCGGCATCGACATCGGGTGGGCAGTCGATGAGGAGCGCCAGCCCGTCAGCCTCGACTTTGTAGACTTCGTGCGTGTCTACACCGGCCTCAACCAGAAGTGCGGCTGGCTGTTGGAAACGTCTACCGAGATACTTGGTGCCGAGGACCTGCACCTGGAAGCCTCCATCCAGGCCATCCGTGACGTGGAGACAGGCGTGAGGACTCCCTCCACGCTCCGCCTTCCATCCTCCACACTCTACGACCTGCAGGGTCGCAAGGCTGTCAGGCAGAAGCCTGGAGTCTATATCAATGGCGTAAAGAAGCTATTTATCAAATAACATTATTAACTTTAAAAACAAACAATTATGAGAACAAAAAAGCTTTCAGTCTTTGCAGCCCTCGTATGCGGCTTCGCACTGACATTGACTTCGTGCGACGAAAAGGACAACCCCGTTGACGGAATTACAACCGCGACCATTTCCTTCGAGAAACAGCAGCTCAACGCCGACGGATTCTGGATTGGCGATGCCAAGGGCAACAGCTACTCCTACGAAGACGACTGGGGCGGCAAGACCACCACGTTCACCGACAATGCCTACGAAGAGGCTACGGTCAAGTTCCCCGTCACCTACAACCTCTACGAGACGGCTTACGGTACTTCCGACTTCTGGTCGGGTATTGCCATCTCCAACCGTACCGAGACCACCTTCAGCCCTCTGACACTGACACCTGACCAGTACAACAACGTCACTGGCAAGGCCCACTCTGGCAAGAACTTCGCCGTCATCACCACCTATGGCGAGACCATTGACCTGGGCGAGGGTGTTGTCATCAAGAGCCTCTACTACACCAATAGCGCCTACACCGTCAATTCCATCCTGAACGGCGACAACTATTCCGGTGCTAAGTTCGATGCTACCGACTGGTTCAAGTGTACCCTCGTCGCTACCAAGGCCGACGGCACCATCGCCAATGTCGACATCGACCTGGCCAAGGACGGCACCTACGTCAGCGAATGGCAGTTGCTCGACCTCAGCTCGCTCGGCAAGATTACCTCGTTGGGCTTTGCCTTCACGGGTTCGCGCAGCAACGACTATGGTGTGCTGACTCCCGCCTACATCTGTCTTGACGACATCATTGTGGAGTACTAAATGTACAGGTACCTTATATTATTCCTGACGGCAGTAACGCTCTTCTCCTGCAACCGTGGCCCGACCGCTACGACGCAGGGGGAGGGCGATACGGTCGTCTTCAAGTATGCCACGCAACTGAGTGTCGTCCGCTACGACGGCTATGCTGTGGCTTCGCTCAAGAATCCGTGGAAACCCAGCAAGACGCTCCACCAGTATGTCCTTGTGCCGTCGGGTTCCGAGGTTTCAAATCTGCCCGAAGGGACGGTGCTGCGTGTTCCTTTGAGCCGTTCTATGATTTTCACGACCGTCCATTGTGCCATGCTTCAGTCGTTGGGGCGTGAAGACCGCATCGCAGGGGTGGCCGACCTGAAGTACATCAAGATTCCCTGGGTACAGCAGCAGGTGGCTGCCGGCAGGATTGTCGACGTGGGCGAGGGCATGAGTCCTGTCATTGAGAAGATTATCGACACCCACCCCGATGCCATCCTCCTGTCACCCTTCGAGAACAGCGGCGGTTACGGCAAGTTGGAGGAGATCGGTATCCCGCTGGTGGAGTGTGCCGAGTCTATGGAGTCGTCGCCGTTCGCCCGTGCCGAGTGGATACGCTTCTACGGTATGCTCTTTGGTTGTGAGCAGCAGGCCGACAGCTTGTTCCACGTCGTAGATAGCAGCTATAACGCTCTGAGAGCCAAGGCCAAGCAGGCCGCTGAGGTACCGTCGGTCATGGTCGATAAGGTGACGGGCAGCGTCTGGTATGTGCCAGGTGGCAAGAGCACCATCGGGCAGATGATAGCCGATGCCAATGGCCGCTATCCCTGGGCTGCCGATAGTCACAGCGGCTCCGTTTCATTGCCCTTCGAGGCTGTGTTGGAGAAAGCAGGCGAGACGGACGCCTGGCTTTTCCGTTATTCCAGTGACCACGACATCACCTATGCCGAACTGTTGGGCGAGCATCATGGCTACTCGCAATTCAAGGCTTATCGTGAGCACAAGGCCTACGGCTGTAATGTCGAGCTTTCGCTGTTCTATGAGGAGTCGCCTTTCCGTCCCGACTGGCTGCTCTCCGACTTCATCCAGATACTGCATCCCGACCTCCCAGGCCTTGCGCCACTGAGGTATTACAAGAGACTTTAGCGCCTTCCGCCCGGGCCGCCACCCATGTTGTTGCCGCCAGTATAGGACGAGAGTGTGACATTGGTGCCGCTGCTGACGGTGCCATTTGCAATGGCGAGGCCACCGAAGTAAGAGGTGCCGCCATTGACGCTGGCACCCGACTGGAGCGTGGGCTGCGAAGCACCAGAGACAACGATACCTGAGCCGCCGCTTGACGGGGTCTGGAACGCGAAGGTGCTGTTGCCGACCGTCAGCGCATACCAGGTGTTGGCACTCCACGACTGAGCCTGGTAGCACGACTGCGTGAGGCTGGCTCCCGACTCGATACCACCCACGGCGATGATGGTGCCGCCAGTGACGTACAGTTTCTTCTGCTGTTCGCTGTTGGCATCGATAGCCACTTCGGGCGAGCCGGAACAGATGGCATAGACGGTGCCGCCCTTGATGTAGCAGTTGCCGTTGGCATCCAGTCCGTCGTTGTGTTGTCCGTGGGCATAGACGTAGCCGCCGCTGATGGTCATATCGCCTTTCGAGTTGATGGCATCGTCGTAGGCGTAGCTGGCTACTTCGCCGCCTGTGATGCTGAGCGTGCCCTTTGTCTCGATGCCCTCGCCGTTATAACCGCTGGTGCGCACCCATATTCTGCCGTCGCTGACGGTGATGTTGCCGTCAGTCTTGATGCCCTTGGGCGATGCGGTGTCGTTATTGCTTTTGTACTGACCGCCGGTAGTAACTACATAGACGTTGCCGCCGTTGAAGTTTGCTTCCATATCGACGTTGATGCCCTTGCCGCCCGAGCCTGTGCTCTTCAGCCACAGTTCGCCGCCGTTGATGGTGAATGTCGAGTCGGCCTTGATGCCTGCAGCCCCTTTGGCCTCGCGTTCGTCGCTGTCGTAGGTACCGTTACCTGTATTCAGCACAGTGGTGCGTCCGCCGTTCACGATGATGTGGCTTTCACTGTTAATGCCTTTGGCGGCTGCTGCCGACACCTCTACGTTCAGGATGCCGCCGTTGATGAAGACGCCGTCGTTGGCCTTGATGCCGTGGTTGGCCGTCGATTTCACATAGACGTTGTTGCCCTTGTTGAACACGATGTAGTCGGCCGAGTGGATGCCATTGTTCGTGTTGCCAGTGACACTGAGCTGTCCGCTGCCGTTGAAGAGCAGCTTGCCCTTGCAGTAGAGCGCGCCCTTCTGGTTGCCGCCTGTGCCGTCGGCCAACGTGTTCTTGGTTCCCTCTGACAGCAGGATGTAAGCCCGCTTGCCGCTGAGCAGGTTCAGAGCCGCCGAGTCAGGGTTGTTGATGCTGACGCCGTTGAGCTTTACGGCGTACTTCTTGTCGCCCAGAACGGTGAAAGAGCCATTGCTGGTCGTGCCGCTCACCACATAGCACACCTTCTTCGCCGAACTGTGGTTCGCTGTCACGTGACCGCCATTGACCGTCACCTCCACGCCGTTCTCTGTCTTTGCTACAGGGTTCGACATGTCTATGGCAATTTCTGTCGTAAACTCGTTGTTTTCCAGTGCGTCCTCTTCATCGGGGAAGTACTCCCTGGCGTTCTCGGTCCCCTCCGCACTCTCTGTGTCTAACGCAATGTCGAACGTTGCCAGTTCGCCTGTCGTGGCCGAGTTGCCACCCGACATGCTGGCGTTGTTCTGCCATCCGTTGTAGTCGTTGTTGTAATCCTCAAACGGGTCTTCTGCTGTGCAGCATGTCATTACCGTAACAGATACGGCAAGCATTGCAAATAATAGTATCTTCTTCATGTTGCTGTTGTTTTGATTAAACCTGATGCAAAAGTACATCATTCGGCAGAAGTACCCAAAAAGATTCAACGAAAGGCAGGAATCTTTCAACAAAAAAGTCGGGAAGCGATTGTTGTTTCGCTTCCCGACTTATTCTTCTTTACAGTTCTTTCGCTGTTTACTTCACTTTCTCAACGATGGCCTTGAAAGCCTCGGGGTTGTTCATGGCGAGGTCGGCGAGCACCTTGCGGTTAATCTCGATACCAGCCTTGCTGAGAGCACCCATCAGCTGAGAATAGCTCAGACCGTTCAGGCGTGCGGCAGCATTGATACGCTGAATCCACAGTGAGCGGAAAGCACGCTTCTTGTTACGACGGTCACGATAAGCGTATGTCAGACCCTTCTCCCAAGTGTTCTTGGCTACTGTCCAAACATTCTTACGAGCTCCAAAGTAGCCACGGGTGAGCTTCAAAATTCTCTTACGCTTTGCTCTTGATGCAACGTGATTTACTGATCTTGGCATAGTTTTCTTACTTCTTTAAATGTTCGACAATAGGTGAATTAACGGAGACACAACAGGTCGCGTACCTGCTTCATGTTGCTCTGGTCAACCAGTGACTGGTGTACCAGATTACGCTTCTGCTTCTTGGTCTTCTTGGTCAGAATGTGGCTGTGGTAAGCGTGATGTCTCTTAACCTTACCTGTACCGGTGAACGTGAATCTCTTCTTCGCGCCGGAATTTGTCTTTACTTTTGGCATTTTTTTTAAGTTTTAAATTGTTATTTATTATATGGTGGCAACGCATATACCGGGCGTTACGCACCTTCTTCTGTCAGTTTCTTCAGCGCCTCGGCACTGATTTTGGCGTTTGCGAGCAGACCGCCGTTTGCTGGTGTCTCAACATCCACCTCGGTAGCTGTCTCAGCTGCTTTCTTTTCAGCATCTTCTGCCTTTGCGGCCTCTCGGTCACGAGCCTGCTGGCTCTTCTTTTGGGAACCGGCCTTCTTGGGAGCCAAGTAGAGGAACATCTTCTTGCCTTCGAGCGACGGCATCGACTCTACCTTGCCGCATTCCTCCAAATCGTTGGCGAAACGGAGGAGGAGCACCTCGCCTTGTTCCTTGAACAGGATGCTGCGGCCACGGAAGAACACATACGCACGTACCTTATTACCTTCTTCGAGGAACTCCTTGGCGTGCTTCAGCTTGAACTGGTAGTCGTGCTCATCGGTCTGGGGGCCGAAGCGTATTTCCTTCACCTCCACCTTCACCTGCTTGGCTTTCATTTCCTTCGCACGCTTCTTCTGCTGGTAGAGGAACTTGGAATAGTCGATGAGACGGCATACGGGCGGGTTGGCATTGGGCGAAATCTCAACGAGGTCAACGCCTTGTTCACGGGCCATGTTCAGTGCGTCACGCGTCGGAACGACGGTCGAGCCATTGTCGCCGACGATGCGGACTTCTCGTACACGTATTTGATCGTTTACGCGGTACTGATTTTTTATTTTGTCATTCTTCATCAACTATTTTTTAGAAAATCGGGTGCAAAGGTACAATAAATCAGTGAATTGGCAAAATAATTCTTAAAATATTTTTCACTCTTTACCGTTTTTTCTTCCTTAACGGAGCACTTTTTTGCCATTCGTGATAAGAATGCCACGTGAAGATGCGTTTTTGGCCGGTCGGCCCTGCAGGTCGTAAGCCTGTTGACGGCCGTCGGTTTCCTGCATCGTTGCTTCTATGGCAGCTGGTACAACGGGCACCACTTCGATGTAGTCGATATTGGGCATCCATGCCGTGGGATTCGACAGTCGGATGGTGTTCTGTCCCTGCTGCAGCTTGATGTTCACTATCTTGCGTCCCACCGTGCCCCATCCGCCTGAGTTGACGGTAACGGTCTGCACCTTCGTGCCGTTTACGCTGACGGTGATGTTGCGGTTCTCGGCCGAGAGGTAGCCAATGGTGAGCTTGTACTCTCCACCTTCCTGACTGTAGACGTCGCGCCACAGGAGGTCGTTTTTCTCGCTGCATCCCAACCAGGTGGCCTTGTAGCCTGCCGAGCAATTGGCGTCAGTCTCGTAGATGCCAGTCTTCTCCGACTGGTTGTTCTTGATTTCCTGGTAGTCGCTGATGAAGCCCGTCTCGGCCTCATAGCGGGTACGCTCCAAGCGGGTTTCAGCCTCGGCCACGTAGATACGGGTGCCGTGGGCAGGGATGTTCACCTCGAAAGTCTCAGAATAAGCGCCCAGGTTCTTCTTCTGGAACACATCACGAAGCTGCACGGCTCCACCCAGGTCGATGTTCTTGAAGGCCAGCGTCACCTTCTTGGCAACGTCGTTAGGGTTGTAGAGGGCAAACGCCCGCTTCGTGCCATTCAGCTTCTCGACGTCTTTCACCAGGATGTGGCATCCGTTGTTCATCCCTGCAACGTAGGCCTGCAGGTGCAGCGAGTCCTGGTTGAGGGCTATGAGGTCCTTGTTTCTCAATAGGTTAAGTGCAGTCGTGTTGATGTTGCTCATGTCACAACCGATTAGCAGGGGCGACGACATGATGCACCACATGCCGAAGTGAGTCTTGTCTTCCTCCGTGCTCAGCGAACGTCCCACCTCCAGCATGTCCATGTCGTTGTAATGCCCGTCGTAGCAGTAGGCTGACATATACAGATTCTCGGCGATGATGTCCCTGACCGAGTTCCAGCTGTTGTTGATGTCGCCCGTGGTGCGCCACGAGAAGGCTGCATCGTTAATCCACGTTCCAGGATAGGCCCATCGGCAGGCGTTCATGCGGACGTCGGTACGGCCAGTATTCTTGATGGCCTCGGCTATGGACTTGTAGCGGGCCTGTTCGTCGAGCACCAGATGGTCTTCGTTGTGATAGTAGGAGCCGCCGCAGAAGTCGACCTTGATAAAATCGAACCCCAATTCCTTGAAGAAGAAGTCGGCGTCCTGCTGGTCGTGCTCATAGAGTCCCACACCCTTGCCAGTGACGTCGCCGTTGAACATGCTGCCACAGGTGTTGCGCCCTGCGTCGCTGTAGATGCCGGCCTTCAGCCCTTTTCCGTGGATGTAGTCCACAATGCCCTTCAAACCGTTGGGGAAACGGGTGGAGTGAATCAATAGCTGTCCCGTCTTCTTGTCGCGGCCACCGAAGTAGCCGTCATCAATGTTGATGTGGTCGTAGCCTGCCTGCTTCAGTCCTTTCGACACCATCGCATCGGCCTGCCGCTTGATCAGCGCCTCATTGATATTCACGCCATACGTATTCCATGAGCTCCAGCCCATGGTAGGTCCGTTTTGAGCATTGGAAATGGCAGATACCAGCAGCGCAACGACGACAAAAAGCCTCCCCAAGCCCCTCCCAAGGAGGGGATGTTTGGTTACATAATTCATGTGTTTCATTATACGAACATTCTTTCTAAACATCCCTCCCTTAGGGAGGGCTTGGGTGGGCTTTAAAAGTCCTTCGTCATCTCAGCCACCTTGCCATTCACCTCGTCGATGAACTGCTGGATGGTCATAACACTCTGCTCACCGCCACCCTGGGGACGAACAGCGACGGTGCCGTCCTGCTGTTCCTTCTCGCCGACGATGACCATGTAGGGAATACGCTTCAGCTCGTTGTCGCGAATCTTGCGGCCCAGCTTCTCGTTGCGCAGGTCGATGGTGGCACGGACGCCGCCCTGTGAGAACTGACGGCAGACCTCTTGTGCGTAGTCGTTGTATTTCTCCGACAGCGGCAGGATAGCCACCTGCTCAGGCGTGAGCCACAAGGGGAAGTGACCGCTGGTGTGCTCGATGAGCACGGCGCAGAAACGCTCTAATGAGCCGAACGGAGCGCGGTGAATCATGACGGGTGTCTTCTTCTGGTTATCCTCGTCGGTATATTCCAGCTGGAAGCGCTTCGGCAGGTTGTAGTCCACCTGAATGGTGCCCAACTGCCAGCGGCGGCCGATGGCGTCCTTGATCATGAAGTCGAGCTTCGGACCGTAGAAGGCAGCCTCGCCGTATTCCACCTTGGCAGGCAGGCCTTTCTCCTCGCAGGCCTCCTGGATAGCTTTCTCAGCCAGTGCCCAGTCCTCATCGGTACCTACATACTTCTCGTGGTCGTTGGGGTCGCGCAGCGAGATCTGTGCCTCGAAGTTGAAGCCGAAAGCTGTCAGCACCACGCCGATGATGTCCATCACGTTGAGGAACTCCTGCTTCACCTGGTCAGGACGGCAGAAGAGGTGGGCGTCGTCCTGCGTGAACGAACGCACACGGGTCAGTCCGTGCAGCTCGCCGCTCTGCTCGTAGCGGTAGACGGTGCCGAACTCAGCAATGCGCAGCGGCAGGTCCTTGTACGAACGGGGCTTGAAGGCGAAAATCTCGCAGTGGTGGGGGCAGTTCATGGGCTTCAGCATGTACTCCTCGCCCTCCTCGGGAGTGGTGATGGGGCGGAAGGAGTCCTTGCCGTAGTGGGCATAGTGACCAGAGGTTACATAGAGGCTCTTGCCGCCAATGTGCGGAGTGATAACCTCCTGATAGCCATAACGCTTCTGCACCTTGCGCAAGTGTTCCTGTAAGCGCAGACGCAGGTCAGTGCCCTTCGGCAGCCAGATGGGCAGACCCTTGCCCACCTTCTCAGAGAACATAAACAGTTCCATCTCCTTGCCAATCTTGCGGTGGTCGCGCTTCTTGGCCTCCTCCAGCATGACGAGATACTCGTCGAGCATCTTCTTCTTGGGGAATGTGATGCCGTAGAGACGCTGCATCTGCTCACGGGTAGCATCGCCGCGCCAGAAGGCTCCGGCTACTGAGGTCAGCTTGATGGCCTTGATCTCGCCCGTGTCCACCAAGTGCGGACCACGGCAGAGGTCGGTGAAGTTACCTTGTGTATATGTGGTGATGGTGCCGTCCTCCAAATCCTGGTCGATGTGCTCGCACTTGTAGGTCTGGCCGTCGGCGGCAAACTCCTTCAGGGCGTCAGCCTTGGCCACTTCCTTGCGAACCACGGGCTCCTTCTTCGAGGCCAGCTCCTTCATCTTCGCTTCGATGGTGGGGAAGTCGCTCTCCTTGATCATCTGGCCGTCGGGCAGCAGCACGTCGTAGAAGAATCCGTTCTCTACGGCAGGGCCGAAGCCGAACTGTACACCAGGATACAACTCCTGCAGTGCCTCAGCCAGCAAGTGTGCCGAGGTGTGCCAGAAGGTGTGCTTACCCTGTTCGTCATCAAACTTGTAGAGCTCAATCTTGGCGTCCTCCATGATGGGGCGGTTCAGCTCTACGGTCTCACCGTTCACTCCGCAGCTTACAACGCTGCGTGCCAGAGCCGGCGAGATGCTCTCAGCAATCTGGAATCCTGTGACGCCCTGCTCATACGAGCGAACAGAACCGTCAGGAAAGGTAATCTGAATCATATCTACAATATATGTTTGAAATTAAAATCAGCGTGCAAAGGTACACAAAAAAGCCGAAAGCGCAAAATATATTTCGTGCTTTTCGTTTGTCGTTTCGGTTTTTATTTGTAATTTTGCACCCTACAATCAAAGATATAAGACTAAATTAAGGTGAAAAGTTTGACAAAATATGTGCTGACACTTCTTCTGCTGATGCTGCTGCCGTGCCCGTCGGCAGCGCAGAAAAAGGAAATGAGTCAGGCGCGTACCATACTGAAAAGCAAGAAGGGGGCAGACCAGGCCGAACGGCTCATGACGGGACTGCTCAAGGATTCGGCCAACCGTGAGAACAAGCGCATCTATGCCATCTGGTACGAATCGGTGTTGATGCAATACCAGGCTGTCAACGAGAAGTTGTATATGAAGCAAAAGCAGGATACGGCCCAGTTTTTTGAACTGACGCGACGCCTCTTCAGCGTGGCCGAGGCACTCGATTCGCTCGACATGAGGCCAGACAAGAAGGGTAGGGTAGACCCTGAATACCGTGCCGACAATGCCGAGCAACTGATGAAGTTTCGTCCCAACCTGCTCAACGCCTGCATCTACTTTGTCAGGAAAAGCGACTTTCAGCGTGCCTACCAGTTCAGCGAGGCCTACATGGACTGTACCCGTCAGCCGCTGTTTACGGGCTACCACCTTGACAGCATAGACTCCCGTATGCCTGAGGCGGCCTATTGGGCTACCTATAGCGCCTATCGCATGAGCGACCCCGTGCTCACTCTGCGCCATCGGCACTTGGCCCTGCGCGACACGTCGAAGACGGAGTTCACCTTGCAATACATGGCCGAGGCACGCCGACTGCTGAAGGACGACTCGCTCTACATGGAAACTCTGCGCCTGGGCTTCAGTCGCAATCCTACCAACACTTATTTCTTTCCGCGACTGATGGACTACTACACGGCACATGGTGACAATGAGGCAGCATTAGACGTCGTCAACCGTGCACTGGAAGCCGACGGCAGTAGCACCCTTTACCTCTTTGCAAAGTCTACCGTGCTGTTCAACATGGGACGGTACGACGAGTGTATAGCCTTGAGCGACAGCCTTATCAGCATGAACGACTCATTGCCCGACCCTTACTACAATGCTGGCACCGCCTATCTGAACAAGGCCCTGAAACTGCACCCCCTTCGGCAGAAGAAGCAGATGCGGCAGGTGTACCAGAAGGCCCGTCCCTACATGGAGCGCTACAGGCAGTTGGCACCTGACCAGCAGCGGAAGTGGGCCCCCGTCCTCTACCGCATCTACCTGAACCTGAACATGGGACGCCAGTTCGACGAGATAGACCAGCTGCTGAAAACGCTGCGATGATGAATCATCAGAATAAAGAATAATGTAAGACAATAGCAACCTTATGGGATTTTGGAACGTATTGTTTGGCGGCAAGGAACTGACGCCAGAAGAAGAGAAACAGGAACAGCAGGAGAAGAACTTCGACCTGCTGAAGTACGATGGCGTGAAGGCCATGAAGATGGGGCAGACGGACTATGCCGTGCGCTGCTTTGAGGAGGCTCTGAAACTGAAGGACGACCTGGAGACACACGACTACCTCTCGCAGGCACTTATCAGGCAGGGAGAACTGGCTGAAGCTCTGAACGAACTGGAACTGCTGGCAGCCGCTGAGCCTGAGAACGTGCCGATACGGATAAGGGTGGCGCAGGTGGCCTATATGACAGAGGACTACGAGCGGATGATTGCAGCCTGCGACCAGGCCTTGCAGACTGATGCCGACAACACCCAGGTGCATTTCCTCTACGCCCAGGCTTATCAGGGACAGGGCAACACGGTGGGAGCCATTGCCATGCTCACCAAGGCCATCGCCTTGCAGCAGGACTATGCCGAGGCTTACCTGCTGAGATCGCAACTGCTGTTGCAGATGGGCGACGTGAACGGTGCTGACGCTGATGCCGAGTGGCTGATACAACACATTGCCGAGTACGAGGACGTGCTGCTGCTGAAAGCCCGCGTAGAGGCTGCCAAGGGCAATGCGAGCGAGGCTATAGGCTGGTATGACAGGCTGACGGAGGTGAATCCGTTCAGCATCGAGGCCTACCACGAACGTGGGCAGCTGAAGTTCAACCAGGGCGACAAGGCTGGGGCAGAGGCCGATATGCAGAAGGTGCTGGAGCTGAATCCCAATCAGCTGGCCGATGTCAACGGCGAGTACTCTGCCGAGGGTATTGAGCAGCGGGTGAAGCAGGCTTATTCGGCCATTAACCCGCTTGGATTGTAAACCCTGAGTGGCATAATAGGCGGCTCAGCGCAAAAAAGACTTAAATTATCAATTGTCAATGAGCAATTATCAATTAAATATTGTATCTTTGCACTGCGTTTGAACGAAGTATTTCACATTTTTACTAATAAAACACAAGTTATGACAATCAACGAATTCAACTTTGCCGGTAAGAAGGCAATCGTACGTGTAGACTTCAACGTACCCCTCGATGAGAATGGTAAAATCACTGACGACACCCGTATCCGTGGTGCCCTGCCCACGCTGAAGAAGATTTTGGCTGACGGTGGTGCCACCATCATCATGTCGCACATGGGCAAGCCCAAGGGAAAGGTGAACCCCAAGCTGTCACTCGGTCAGATTCGCGAGGCTGTGGAGAAGGCACTGGGTGTACCCGTTGCTTTCGCTCCCGACTGTGCTAAGGCTCAGGAGGCTGCTGCTGCCCTGAAGATGGGTGAGGCCCTGCTGCTTGAGAACCTGCGCTACTATCCTGAGGAGGAAGGCAAGCCCGTAGGTGTGGAGAAGGGAACGCCTGAGTTTGACGAGGCCAAGAAGGCCATGAAGGCCAGCCAGA
>JAEEGH010007302.1_pt1 | contig 26654 bp, 19 predicted proteins | sample 9134181 | NCBI WGS metagenome assembly JAEEGH01 (sample SAMN16246544, study PRJNA631951) | gut metagenome | biome: gut microbiome; feature: rumen; material: DP-attached | host: Bos | place: Iran: Karaj | collected 2018-10 | reverse complement strand
CGACCTGGGATATACCGTAGTAACTGGAAATTTCGGTGGCATAGTTTCAATCGTATCAATCCAAACAGATCAATCCCGACTAGTGTAGTTGTCACCGCCAACACAAATGGCGCAGGGTTTCAATCGTATCAATTCAGACAGATCAATCCCGACCTGGGATATACCGTAGTAACTGGAAATTTCGGTGGCATAGTTTCAATCGTATCAATCCAAACAGATCAATCCCGACGAATTTAGCACCCCAGTTATTCGGAAATGGTAATCCGACGTTTCAATCGTATCAATCCAAACAGATCAATCCCGACAGCTACCCTCGCGGAGCCAGTCGTGGCGCGGCTCTCAGATGCCGAATGGCGGAACCTATTTTTGAAAGACTGAAATGATTAAAATTTATGCAACAAATTTTGTATATAATTTAATCAATAAATTTTCAATTTTCTAAAAATACCAGTAAAATCAAAGAGTTATAAACATAAAATTTACAAACATCCTAGTGGCGGAACCTCCCTCGATTTTTGCGATTTTTACTGGTTATGATCTGGACATTAAATATCTTCTAAAAAGAAAAAACACAAGTTATTATTAATAACAACATAATACCTGTCGCATTGAAAAGAAACGCTTATTTTTTACCCAAAAGAAAAAATACCGGAATTTACATTCCAATAATCCAGGATAAGACTTTCAACCAAAGAAAATCTAACTACAACATCAGGAATAAATGCAGGACAATAGAGAGACACAGACCAAATTCAGCACCTGGAGAAAAAACAGTACCCCTTACATTTGCAGATCGATTTTTCAGACAAACTACCCCATTGCGGATTATTATAAATTTTACAAAAACACTAACCCCTTGCAGGTGATACCCAAAAAAATCCCTTTATTAGGATCAAATCCGTTACTAAATCTGCAGGATCTACCATTTTTTAAAGCGCGTATCAGATATAACGGTGATCTTCAAATAACTACAATACACAATCACCTTATACAAAAATTATATCTGTCATGAACAGTAATAACACCGCTGGCTTCGAAAACCCGCCGGCAGTGTTGTCAAATCGACCGGAAATAACATCGGTAACGAAAAGACTATTACTTCATATACAATAAATACTGAATTTGTTAATGAACATGCAGTGAATTAGAAACACTACGCGTTGATATTAGCCGAACCGTGAATATTTCACAACGAGTTTTTTAATATTTCAGAATATTTTTTTGAGATAAATCACTTTCGAGCAGATTTTATTCTTCCAGTCAGCACTGTTTCTCACTAAAACAGACAATTTAACCGTTTCACAATTAAAACCACCGCCCGTCTGATAACAATTAATAAAAAAGCAGACCGAACCATAACGGCCCAGCCTGCAGTTTTTCATCAAATCAATATGGAAACATAATTATTTCATTAAATTAATTTCAGTTCCCTTGATTTTATCCTCTTTACGGCATTCAGTACGGGCATTATTAAAGGCGGATACGCACTTGGCATAGCCTTTAATCCACTGTGAGCGGTAGATGGCACGCTTCTTGGTAACAGTAGGCTCGAAGTGTTTGTACTTCAGATCTATATTACCGGTGAAAATCTTGCCGTGGGTGGTTCCGGTGTCGGATCTAGACTTCCACAGACTCTGGATGGAATCACACAAAGTATTGATATTCTTCAGATAACCGGAGAACGCCTTGTAAAGAGTTTCATAGCCGGACAGCTGTTCATACTTCGATTTGGTGATATCCTTGTAGAGTTTTTCAAGCCTGTCATTAATCAGACCAGCCTCGGTTCTGATATTCTCCACATTGCTCTCCAGAGAGTCGTAATCGGATGAATCGAAACCGCGCAGATGGGAATCCATTACCGAAACAGAATTAAATGCATAGTTGAACTGCGGAGAATTCAGATACAGCAGGGAGCCGTCGTAGCTTAAGGCATCCATCGGCTGAGGGATCTTCCCCTGTCTCATCTGACTGACCATGGTATCAGTGTACTTGAGACACTTCTCTATACCAAGGTCGGTTTCCTGCATGATTTTGATAAATGCATCCCCGTTTTCATCCATATATTTAAAGGAGAAGAACATATCGGAATACAGTTTGAGAGGACTGCCCGCTTCAAACATTCTGTTGGTCAGATCAAGCAGACTGTGCTGGATCTTGATAAAATCCTCAGCGTAGAACAGCAGTGACTGGATCTGGTTGAATTCATTGTCATCAAAGTCGATTTCAAAGATATTCCGCGGGATTTTTGCCGGCAGGATCTCATATTCCATTCCCTGCAGTTTAGATCTGGCAACATCATAGGCATAGATGGTTTCAGCCTTGCCTATTTCAAGACTGTGGGCTGCCGAGGCAGCCCCCTCATTGAAAACAGCCTTCAGTTTGGAATACTGAACCAGCGGCTTGTTGCCCGAGATAGTGGCAGAGGAAGTTGCCGGAAACATAACTGCAGCTGCAAGAGCCGCCGAAGTAAAACATTTGAGTAATAATTTAAATTTCATTGCAGACTTCCTTAAAATCTTGTGGTGTAATCATCAACATACCAGCGGCCGGCGCCCTTCTTAATCAGATAGTGCGGATGCGGAGAACCGAGCTGCTTGCCGTTCTGATCATAGGCACGGCTTTCAACCTCCGCTCTCTGTACCGATTCGCCCTGGGTCTTGCGCAGTACATCCTTCTGCTGATCGTCAAGGAAGAAATTCTCCTGATCGTTGCTTTCATCAAATCCGCCGGTGGTATAAATCTTAGGTTTACCGAATGTTGCATGGATATATTCATGCAGGAATCTACCCTGATGCAGATCCCAGTGATACTTGATGAGGGAGATTGCGGTCGGGGTCATCTTGCGGTCCGGACTTATGCATTCCAGATACAGATCGAAATTCTTCTCCTTGATTGCCATCATGAAAATTTCCATCAGTTTGTCCGGGGTGACATTCTGCGGAATACTCTTCACGGTATACCAGCTGTCCTTGATTTTAGCCACTTCATCCTCGCCGATGAACTTGCCGGAGCTTTCAGCATTTGCATCATATACAGCCACCACATGGTCCGGAACCTGAACCGCAACCGGCTCCACCACCCAGCCCATTTCAAACCTGCCGGTCTTGTTTTCTCCGGCGGCCGGAATTTCCGCGGTGATATCAACGATCTTTCCGAGGATGGTAAATTTGGTTACATCAGCCAGGGATGAATCCACCAGACGGCGGTAGCGTTTGACTGCCTCATACGGTCCCACCCAGTTGCGTCCGTCCAGCTGAACGAAATAATATCCGGCGGAAGGCTTGCCGTGCCAGATATATTCACCGGAGCCGCCATAGAACTGGTTGGCCGGATATTCAACATCCTTAAGCACGACATATGAATCCTTGAGCTCCTCGATACTGATTTTTTTAGGATCAGGGATTGGAAACTCCTTAGTGATAATCTTGTCAGGAGCGGCGGCTGAGGATAAGATCCGGTTCCACTCCTGCTCACCTTTGGCAGCGATGGTCTTTCTGAGGTTGGCCTCGTCGGTCTTGTATTTGGTCCAGGACGGATCAACCTCGGTATAGTCACCCTTGCTCTTCATCAGTGCGGTCTTGGTGCGCTGGAAGAGTTTTTCAACCCCCGGATCATCAGGATAGGTCTGTTTTAAGATTTGAACCCGGTCAAGCGCATCCTTCTTGCTGCGGTAGATGGCCTTGTCGCCGCCGCGCTGCTGCTCAACCTCTTTTTCAAATTCCCTTACATAGTATTCAGCCTGTTTCACCACTTTTTCAAGCTGGGCATCGCTGAGGTTTGGATCTACGGAATAGGCATGTCCGGAGGTCATTGACAGTCCCATGGACAGCATAAAAGTTAAACTCAGGGTCGTTAACTTTAATTTCATTTTACTTCCTTAATACTGGTTGTTTACAAAATCTGCCTGTAGCAGGCACCGGATCTGTTACTGCAGATCTGAAAGATATCTTGCCCGTTTCTCGGTGGTGAGCCGCTGGCATTTATACACCCGGGCCTGCTCCTTTTCACTGCTTTTCGGGTTGATTTTACCGCAGCTGCTTTCCTTATCCTTAATCCATTTAATCTGTTCACTCTTGATGTCGGTGCGGACCTTTGCAGGAAGGCCCTTCCAGTAGATATTAAGCAGAGCGTCGGAGAGAGTAAAATCTAGTTTTTCAGAGATAAAGGTATTGTGAACGAGCTCCTGCTCGCTTTCAGCGCCGAGGATCACTCCTTTCATTATATTGACATAATCGCGGTATTCATCGGTACGAAGATATTCCGGAACCTCGAAATCCTTAAGAAAGATTTCCTGTTCGCCAAGCACACCGAAGGTAACTGCCACATTGGCTGCACTGCCGTGCTCCTTGAATTCATCCGGATTGGACATGGTGCATTTGATGGTATTCTGCTGCGCATCTCTTTCGCATGGGCGCGGAGAATAGCTTCCATAGGTTTCATTGCTCTGGGCTGTGGTCAGCCGGTAGTTTTCATTAAGCAGCATATGACCGGAAAGACTGAAGGTCCCGGTGGAGCTGTCAAATTCCACCAGCACATCCGCATGAACCGGTCTGGCATAGAAATATCCCTTTTCCTCCTCGGTTAATTTCTTTTTTTCAATCGGAATACAGAAATTGCCGTAACTGCCGCGGCAGTAGAAGGTATTGTGATTGTAGAATCTGCCCCGCTCTTCAACTGCAAACAGACCGGTCGGGAAATTAACCGGAGCATCCGGAGCAACTGCAGGAACATCGAAAAGTCTTTCATCGGCAGGTTCCTCACCTGCCGCAAAGGCGCTGCAGCACCCAAGTACCGCAGCACTTAAAACTGAAAATTTAATTAATCTGAACATATTTTTTTGCACAAACTGTAGAATACATACCGCCGGAGCGGTCCGTAAAAACACCCTAATTATACAGAAAACGCAACTGATTAATCCTTATATAGATCCTGCAGTACCTTAAATCTTTATCTTTATCACGTTATTCAGCCTGAAAACATAAACCAGATCTGCACCACCGCTGCGTTTTTGATTTTCTGTATTAACGGTAGTCAGTCATCACCTTGAGCTGTTTGAGTGTTTCGTCAAGCTGGCACTTGTACATGGCGGTAAGCTGCTCTTCGGATCCCTTCATTAGTACACTGCCGCATTTCTTCTCCTTCTGTTTTACCCACTCAAGCTGGGCTTTTTTATTGCGCGACTGCACCTGTTTCGGCAGAGCCTTCCACACTGCATTGAGATTGCCGTCCACCACCATGAAGGTAAGCTTGCTGCTGATATACATATTGTGCCTGAATTCATCTTCCGGCTCAGGGGTAAGCACGGTATTCAGCAGTTTCTGCGCACAGTCCTGATCGATGCCGGTATCATCGCTTCTGACATCGGTGTTGTCTATGACAAGGCCGTTTTCATCGGGATACAGATAGAAGGTCACACTGGTATACTCGCCGGTCTGATGATTGCGGAAGGGATTAATCAGACTGCATTTTAAGAGTCCGGCATCCTCGCTGTAACCGCATTCTGTTTTCACATAAGGATCCTGACCGTGACGCTCGGCGGTGGTATACAGGCAGTTGTTGAGAACATACAGGTTGCCGGCCGCGGTATATTTACCGGTATTCTGATCTTTCTCAATCAGCAGATCCCCCTTAACCGGAACTCCCTGAATATATTTCTTCTCCTCGTCACTGAGTTTTTTCCGGTTGAGATTTTCGCAGAAGGTAGGTCCGCGATCTATGCAGTTGAAAGTGGTAAAGTTATGAAAATGTCCGTTGTTCTGCACCGCAAATCTGCCGGTAGGAAATTCCCCGGCGCAGGCGGCTGAGGTCAGAAGCACAGCGGCTGTCAGTGCTGCCGCACCGGTATTAAGATATCTGCCTTTCATCGTTAATCCTTTTTGTTGAATATCGTCAGTCAACAATTATAAATGTGATTGCGGCAAAAAAGTACCTGGAGGTTCAAAATATTGAAGCAGCCGGAACACGGCAGCAAAAAATGCCCGATCTTGCGAAGGGGCATTTGGACGTTATGAGATTTTTCTTATCTTATTGTATTTTATCCCGCTGCTCTCATTTAAACCGTGAGAACAGTCTGTTTATTTTAACCTGTCACATATTTGGACAGACTGTCGTTAAGTGCTGTAAACTGATTCTTCAGATTATTGGCGGTTTCAGCATAAACGCCGGCATTGGCCAGGATCTCTTCAGCAGAGGTCTCAGCAGTATTAATGTCGGTGGTTACTGCATTAATGAGCTGGTTCTGCTCTTCAGCCGTTTTGGTGATTTCCATGGTCATGACATTAATGTCATTGAAGGAATCTGTAATATTATTAAACAGTTGAGAAGCCTCGTTGGTCATTCCAACCGCCTTGTTGCAGGTATCGATACTTACATTCATAAGTTCGATGGCGCTCTGGTTGGCGGTCAGCAGCTGTTCAATGGTATTCTTGATATCCTCGGTTGCCTTCTGGGTGTTGCTGGACAGGTTTCTAACCTCATCCGCAACCACGGCGAATCCGCGACCGTGTTCACCGGCACGGGCAGCTTCAATGGCGGCATTGAGCGCCAGCAGATTGGTGTTGCTGGAAATTTCACTGATACTGTTGTTCAGATTTACGATGGCATCGGTGGATTCGCGCAGTTTGTCCAGAGCATTTCGGGTGCTGTCAAGTTCACCGTTGAGGCTGTTGATGAAACCTGCAACCTCGGCAATGCTCTTTTCCAGTTCATGGCACTCTCTGCTGGTTTCATTGAATTTACGTGAGGCCTCTCCCATTTTTGCCGCGACGGAGTCGGTCTGATCTTTAACCGAAATCATCAGACGGCTGTCTGAGTTAAGCAGCTGCATCTGGTTTTTAGAGCTGTCATTAAGGTTGGCACTCTGATTCTTAACTTCATTGGCAATGTCTGTCAGTGAATTGGTTGACTCCTTGAAGGTTCTGATCAGAGCCTCCTGGCTGTCAAGGAACATATTGAAACTGTTTTCAAGTGTACCGATTTCATCTTTGGATCTTACATCGATACGGCTTTGCAGATCTGCTCCGCTTCCCTGTGACACGCTGTTCATGAAACGAACGATAAAGTTAATCGGATCGATCACCTGATAGGCCAGGAATTTACTGAGAACAAATCCGGTAATAATCAGGATAACCAGTGAAATCAGGATAATCATCTGGAAATTGGAGGCTGAGGTGGCAATATGGCTTGCCGGTACCACGAAGGCAAAAATCCACGGGGCGTTCTTAACATTTCTTGCTATCATGTAGAACTGTTTTCCGTCAATATCAACCGCCTGCAGAGAGCCCCCGGAATTTTCGGCTTTCTTAAGCAGATCTGTGGTTAAAGATTTGTTGTATTCGCTTACATCCTTCATGAAAACATCATCGCGGTCGGAGATAATCACCTTGTGATCGTTGGTGTAGAGAATGGTGAAACCGTTTTTCGGAATGGAAATCTTGGCAAGGGAGGTTTTAAGTTCGGAAATCTTCACGTCAGCTGCAACTACACCGCCCTCGGCCATTCTGGCCATACCGATAACGTTCTCGTTGAAGGTGAAATCCTTGTACGGGGAGCTGATCCTTACCATCGGCTGTTTGTCACCCAGCTGGTACCAGGGTCTTTTGCGCGGATCATAGTTGGAGGCGCGGTACTGCTCGACTGTTTTCTTGGTTGAATACATGTCACCTTCCACTTCGGTTCCGTAGTATACACCGCCGAAATTCATCGCCTTGCCGAGCATCAGAATATTTTCACGGTTTTTAAGGTAGTCGGTATTCTGCTGAGCCAGTGTGTCAACAACCTTCATACGGTCGAACAGCCAGGAATCAATAATATTGATACTGTCGTTAACCAGAGACGAGAACATAGCGGCACCGTTTTCAAAATTCTGATTATTGCTTTCACGATCTCTTACCGTAAGGTAACAGCAGATTGTAATCAGTAAAATAATAAACGGTATGAACACCGAAATGAAAATTTTCAATTTTAGAGATTTACAGCTTAACATTTTACGCTTCCATGCCAGATAAAAATTTTAATTATTATGTATTTGGAAACCGAATTTCCTTAAAAATCAGTATTTTATCTAAAATCAACGGCAGTCAGGCGGTGCGTTGCGGCGAATTTGACGGTAGGACAGATGTCACCGTACGCTGCTTAATTCCCGTAAATTTCTATAAAACACGACAATTGTAATTCTATAACATGAATACGATCTAAACTGACACCTAAAAAACACTTTTTAAAACTTGTTAAAAATAATTTGGAGGAACTTCACAATTTTAAAAAATGATGGTTTGACGGAGCTGGAAACATAACGTAACAGACCGGAATGAACAACATGACCTTCTGACCGGCGGGCGTTCCGGAATAACGCAGGCTGAAAACAGACGGATCCTGAAAATTGCAGGACACCGACGGGAAAAAGATCAGGCGGGAAGGTTAATTTTCGTGAAGAAACGACTCCAGATTAAACCGCCGCCTGAAACACAGCGGCGGCAGATTTTGTTTTTACCGGCGAAGCGGAGGGTTCTATCAGATCAGTCTACCTTGCTGCTCAGATATTCAATGCGCTCAAGGGTCATCTCCCTCTGGCAGTTCAACATTTTTATGAGTGCGGCATCACTGCCCTTCATGGTTACTTCACCGCACCGGGCGGCTTTCTTTTTGATCCACTTGATCTGCTCTTTTTTGAGTCCGGCCCTGGTATCAGGATCCAGTGACTTCCACAGTTTGTTGATTGCCCCGTTGGTCAGCATAAACTCAAGTTTGGTGGAAAGATACTGACTGTGCTCGAAGGCGCTGTCGCTTTCAAAGTAAAACTTCGCCTCGGAGAGTTCCCGGGCACAACCCTCATAGGAGGGACCGGAGTTTCCCCGCAGATCTACATTGTCAACCGCCAGCGCATCACCGTCGTAGGAGAAGTAAACGGTAATCCCCGCCTGTTCCCCTCTTTCGTCATATTCGTAGGGTTCATAAAGCATACACTTGAGCAGTTCCGCGTCCCTATTGTATTCACACTGCTGCGGAATATAACTGCCGTAGTTCTTTGAACCCCTGGCGGTGGTCAGATAGCAGGTCCGGAGGATATAGGCATTGCCCGCCAGTGCATATACCCCGTTTTCATAGCGGAGTACGAAATCCGCGGAGATTTCATGACCGTCCGCCACCTTCTGCTCCTCGGCGGTAAGTTTTTCCGAGGCAAGACTGCTGCAGTATTCAGCGCCGTTGCCGGAGCAGGAAAAGGTTTGATAGTTGTGGTAGACCCCGTCGGCCATGGTGGCATAGCGGCCTTCCATGACGGCACCGCTCTCCTGCCCCATGGCGCAGACCGCACCGGCACACATCACTGCGGTAAGGGCGGACAGAGCGTTTATTAAAATTTTTTCAGCTGAAATCATAGTATTTCCCTATATACAACCGGACTTCAGCCAGCGGGTTTCTGACCGGAGTCCGGTTGTTTCCGGTAAAGACAGCCCTGAAATTTTTCTTTTAGTATTCAATGGCCCTTAACATATCAATGCGGATGTCGGTGAATCCCTTCTGGCATTTGAGCATTTCTATAAGTTCTGCATCGGTACCCTTCGAGGTAACCTTGCCGCATTTGCTTTCCTTTTCCTTAATCCACTGGCGCTGGTTGCTCTTGAGTTTGTTTCTGGTTTTCTGATCCAGACTCTTCCACAGTTCATTAAGAATGCCGTCTGACTTCGCAAACTCAAGTTTAGCTGAGAGATAACTGCTGTGCAGATATTCATCGTTGCTTTCCAGAGCAAATTCGGCACCGTTCAGGGCATTGCTTCTCAATACGTACATCTCATCGGTGTTTCCCCGCAGATCTATATTATCCACGGTCAGGGTGTTTCCGTTATGACTGAAGATAATAAAAATCCCGGCTTCATCACCCCGGGTTTCATATTCGGCGGTATCATAGAACATGCATTTTAACAGTCCGGCATCTGTATTGTAGCTGCACTGCTGTTTGATGTATTTGTCCTCATCGACAGGTTTTCTGGCGGTTGATAAACTTCCGAACTTAACCAGATCAATCGTGCCGGCAATACTGTATTCGCCGTTCTCGCGGCTTAAAATCAAATCAGAATATATGCCGGTATTGTCCAGCATTTTTTTCTCCTCACTGTTCAGCGCGGATTCATTGATACTGTCGCAGGCGAAAGCCCCTCTGCCGGCGCAGAAAAAGGTATCATAGTTGTAATAGATCCCGTCATCGAAATATGCATATCTGCCTTCCGGTATGTCTGCCGCTTCAGCGCATACGGACGCACTGAGCACACATGCGGCGGCAATCCGGGCCGCCATTACAGTTTTTCTCATCATATTCATTCCATCCTTCTTAAACTGCAGCGGGGGACTGCAGTCAAATTAAATCCCTCCGGTATTCAGTAGTTACCGGATCTGTACTATATGATCCTTAATTATTCGGGATCAAATTATCAGTTTCCCGCTGAATTAATTCCGGAAATTTTCAACTCAAAACTGTTTTCAACGGTAAACAGGAAACAGAATTCACCATCTAGCGCCTTTTCTCCTGAATCCTTATTAATAGCAACCGCGGTGAATCTACCGGCTTCAAGATCATCCAGAAACTGCGCAGGTACCATCCCGGCTTCCTTAATTCTATCTCTTACATAGTCATTATCCAGGTAGCGGTGCAGATTGAAATTGTCAAAAACGAGGTACTTCCGGTTCAGAGTATCGAAACTGAGATAAAAAATTTTCTGCGAGGTGTTCACTGTGGCAAATACCAGTCTCGGTAACCGTTCACCAGCTTTGATAAACAGTTCAGGGATCACAGCAGAAAATTCCTTCTGTCGATCTGACAGCGGCTGATCGATGCGCTGATGTTTAGATGTAGCAAAGGTATCACATCCGCGGGCAATCACAGCATTTGTTTTATAATCTATAAAAATCACGAACGGACTGTAGTCACGGTTCCTGGCGGTGGCTGACTGACTGCGGTACATCACTATGCCATGCATCAGAACTGTTTTAAGATAACTGTGATCATAATTCATTTCATAAACATACTCATCGTCATAACCATAATCATCATCATCATCATCAACATAATTATCGTAATTACCGTCATCAACATAATCATCGTCATTGACATAATCATCGTCATTGACATAATTATCGTCATTAACATAATTATCGTCATTAATATCTATATGGCAAGGCAGTTCCTTCACCGGCCAGTCGACCCGTTCAAGTTCTCGATCATATACGCTATTTTGAATTTCCCTGGTTTCAATAGTGCCGTCTCTGCTGATTTCCAGCAGTCGCAGCGGCGCTCCGAACTCGATATCACTGCACAGATTGTAGATTTGATCGTTGATTTTAACCGGATGTTCATAGCAGTTGCGGTGGCCGTGGATCATAACTGTATCAGGAAATTTTTGTTTCCATACCTCATAGACCTTTTCAATATCTTCATATCTTCCGCTTCCGAGAATGTAATTGTCCTGACTGATCCTGGTTGACGGTTCTGCCGGTACCCCGCCATGACTGGCAAAATATTTCATATCTCCGAAGGTAAAATATACAAACGGTTCCAGGGACTGATAAAGACGGCTGAGATCCTTAACCTTGAAATGTTGAATAGCCGGCACAGTTTTATTGAGAAAATCCTTTCCTTTAATTATAGAACTTAAATCTGCATCCGGAGTCCCGGATGGCTGTTGCCGGCAGTATATGTAATCCCGCAGATAACGTTCATGGTTGCCCTCAAGCAGAAAAACATTCGGTCTGGTATGAATTTTAAGGAGCAGTTCCAGAACTTCTGCATTCTGGATCCCGCGATCGATATAGTCGCCAAGAAAGATATAGGCATAGTCATCTCTTAATTTGTTATTATTGAAATATTCCTTAAGCGGTTCATAACAGCCGTGAAGATCTCCGATAACCACTACTTTCTGATAATCATCGAGACTGATTTCATAATTTGTATAAAAAATCTCCTTAGCCTCATCCGGAGTTATAATTTCCCCAATCGCTTCAAGATCAGATTTATTTTCTAAATGAAACGCAAAACACATACCCCCAATACAAAAGTTATTCATGCGTCTTGAAACATCGCAAAGAGCATTGCGTTTAGAAATTACATCCTCTGAAACATCAGAAAAATCAACTATATATGCACGATAGACATAGCGTTGAAGTAATTTCTGGTATTTTTTAAACGAATGCGCATAACAGTGCATGTCATCAACTATGACAAATTCTCCTCTCTGCATTTTTTTTTCGAGTTTGGCAAGCAGTTCTTTCTCCACTGTTCCCTCAATTTCCGGAGATGTAATATATTCTCCGTACATATCTACAACAGGGCATTGATTGTCATAGCCTATCTGTTTGTAACTCAAGGTATATGGTTCAAGTTCGTGGATGCTTACCCAGGTGGTTTTGCCGCTTAATGACGGTCCGCGTAAAAAAAAGATTATTTTCATAAAAAAATATTCTCAATTATTGGGGTTATAGTGTGTTAAAAATATTATTACAGCTAATTATCCTGACTATTTAACCTGGATACTGCTGTCGTTCCACAGTGTATTTTCGATGTCGTTTGACAGATTGCGAAGTCTATCGCGCATCGAAGCTTTATTTTTATAAAAAAGGTTTTTAATCTCTGCTGTAGGAGTTCCATGTGCAACTGCATTACGAAGCTGGTTGAGAGTTCTGAAAATATTCCAATACTTATTTTTCATATAGAATTTTGCTATACGGTCATATATGTCAAAACAAGTGGTCCAAGGATTATTATCAGACTTATGATTATTGACATTATTTATAAAAACATTGATAGATTTTTGAATATCCTTGATCGACTCTATCTGCTTGGATTTTAATTTTTTTACTTTATCCAGATCTGAATTTACCGCTGACAGCTGAGATAAAATTCTACTTTGTTGCTCCGGACTCCATGTTGTATTTTTGCGTAAATCAAATTTAAGAATTCCAATTTCTGAGTACCTGACCATGAATGTTTCATGAAGATAAATTATAGTTCTCAGAAAGTCATTGGATTTGAGATACTGCTGTGACAGTAAAAAAATTGATTTAGACGGGAGTTCACTGTGGGCGTATGATAATTTCTCCTCCAATGGTTTGGCAAAGGATCTGAGCACCGGATCATCCGATTCAGTAATAGAACTCAGGTCAATATTTTTAAGAATATCGATTGAGTCACTGGCATAAGTAATTTTTTCATTAAAGGATGCGCTGTCAATATTTTTTATAAGAGTTTTATCAGTGAACAGAGATGAAAAGCAGGATATATCATTGGTTTTTCCGTATTCAGCAAATGCGGTTGTCCATTTATTGAGTTTAATAATCCAGCTTAAATCCTTAATCGGTTTAACATCGAGTTTGTTTTCAAACCACCCGTAATAAATGTGTTTAATTTTTGATTTTTTAATATATGACAGATATTGAATTGCCATAAGTGCACACATAGGTGTAAACCTGAAACCGTGGGTAACGTCGAGTGTTATTTCCTCTCCGGAATCAATATTATTGATTATGGTTGTAAATAATTCGTTTTCAGAATTTTCATCATAAATACGGCATACAAATTCAACATTCAGTTCATTCGAAATAATATCAGATAATTTCTGTATACAGCTACCAAAAGCATCACGCTCTGCACTGCTATCCTGAAGTGCTTCAAGTTCAGATTTAAGGGTAACATGTCTATTCTGCTGTTCTTCAGATAAAAAATTTGTAAATACCTCACTCCAGGTACTGCCTGATGTGCCGATAATCAGAATTTTATGTGGTTTTAAAAAGTCATACAACGATTTACAAATGAAAGTTACTTCATCAGAAGTTTGTCCATTCATTGAGTAACGGACCCTTGCATATCCGCTTTCTGTAAATTTTCCCTTGCCGATAAATGAAATGAGAGTTTTTTTTATTGTATTGTTCATAGAATTAGTAGTTAGTTAAAATAAAAAATGCCAATTAACCCATATATGTGAATAAACACATAAAACAAAATATAAAAGATGATGAAAACAATATTAATTGCTTATAATCACCTTTTGTGATTTGTTATAAAATTTTTAAAAAGCTCAGCATCATCTTTAAGCATGAAATTATTAGTGAATGTAGTACCGAGCATATCAAATATTTCATTACAGTAAGCGTTTACCTCATTTCTATCTGCTTCAGATAATGCTTTCTCGTCGTTTCCGTGAGCTAATGGATTTCTTGCCTTAGCGCATTTAGTAAATTTTGATGATAATTCTTCATAATTTAAATTTTTAAAATATTTTTTATAGTAACCGTCCCAGAATTTATTCAAAATTTGTAAGCAAGCAATAAAATTCATCGTTGAAAATACATATGTATCAGCACTTAAAGCAAAACTGTTCCATTGTTCTAATGTTTTTTGCCCAATAAAAGGAATTGTTTTTAAAATTTTTGTTTCAAGCTCATTCACTGATTTGCCTGTGATTCCTTTGTCTCTTAAAATATTAGGCATTTCTATTCTGATAACAGATTTAAGTTTTTTTTCTAAATTAATAATTTCATCCCATAACGGCAGTTCAAGCATTTTTGATGACAACATGGAACAGAAATACTCAGAAATAGAAAAGTAGGAAGAATCAGCATTTCTTACTGATAAATAACCTATGCTCATAAGTTCAATTCGATCTGTTTTGGTTACATTGACCGTTGGTCCTATTACGTAGGCAATTATTTTCTTGATGTGTTTGTTTCGTGTTAATTCATTCAAGCATGATTCATAGTAACTTTTTATAACAGTACATTTTTCATTAAAAATAGAATCAATGTCTAAATCAACATTTTTCTCATAATCATCAACAATGTAATGGCCGATAATTGATAGCAGATAAGGAAGATTTCCTGCATAATACAGAATGTTCTGTTTAATCTTGTCAGATAAAACCAAACCGTATTTATTTGAAAAGATTGAGAAATATTCTGATATGTCATCTTCATTAAAACCACTAAACGGATGAAAATCCATAACATTAGCTAAAGTTGAACTTTGGTAAATTTTTCCTTCTATGTCCTCAACTTTACGTCTTGATATCGTTATAGCAGAAACATCCATGTCTCCATCAGCGAACAATGTTCTGAAAAGAGAAAATTGAGGAGTACCCAAAACAAAAATATCTTTTGCATGATCAAATTCATCAAAAACAAGAATAGAACGTATATTAATTTTTTTAAGGATCTTAAAAATGGTTCGGATTGTATTTTGAAATTTTTCCCAATATAGGCCAGTCATGTCAAGTTCATTATCAAGGCTGATAATTTCTGATATTCTAGAGATTAATTTAGGATAAAGTCTGTTATCCTGTACACTTTCACTGGCATTTAGTTCAAGGTAACTGTTTAAGTTTTCTAACAATGAGTACCAGATTGAAAAATAACTGTTGCATAGAGATATATCTACATAATAGTAGAACACAGAATCAGGCACATTATCCTTGAATACATTTTTAATAAATGATGTTTTACCTGATCTGGATAATCCAACCACAGAAAAAATTTTTCGCTGCGGGGAAATAATGAATTCATCTCGATAATATTTCAGTAATTCTTTTCTTCCAATGAAAGATTCACCGAATACCTGCCCGCCAATTGTAAATATATTATTCAACATACAAAATCCAATTCATTTGAGCTGAAAAGACTTATTACTTGCAAATAACAGCCATAACTTATAAAGCTGCACTTTTATGTTACACATATTATTTTTTACTTCAATAATATTTCTTTCTTGGAGGGATTTGATGTGTTTTTTATCACATTCTGTAAGCTCCAGGTTTTCGATATCAACAGAGCGCGTATTTTGAGTTCCAAGTGCTATTTCTGTTAATAATCTTTTATTTGTTGCAATTGCCTCATCTGAATCCAATTCCATTTTTTCACAGTAAAGAGGCTCAAATAATTTTTCCTCAATACGGGAAATATTTCTCTGAATGAAATCTTCCGCATGGATAGCAGTAGCTTTTTTGCATTTAATTTTATTAAGATAATCGATAAAATCAGAACAAATGTTCATTAGAATATAAGGACTACCCGCTGTTATCCCATATAAAAAATCAAGGCAGTCGCGTGTAAATTCACAATTTGAATCATTTACTCTTTCCTTTGAAACAGGAATTGTTATAAGGTTGAAAGTTTCATCCCGCGTAAGATAATTAATTTCTGTTGTTTTAATTGAATTAAAAATATTTGTAAATCGAGAATCGTTAATAAAATTTGCCGTGTGATCCTGACCGATAATAATGGCAGAGATATTATAATTTTGAAACATCGCTTTCCAAAATTTCATAAAATCTGAACGAACTTTCTTCTGCCTGATCCAATCGTAAATGTATGTGAATTCATCCACAATAAGAATAATTTTTTTTCTTAATTCTGATTTTGAAATTTCTCTAATAAGATTGGTCATGTTTTTATTGAAATATAGATCCGGGTTTTGATTAAACTCCGACATACTAATATCTAGGTTGTAATCGTTATCCTCAAGATATTCTGTTAAATCTTCATGATCAAATTCAATGGTTTCGTATAACATATTTAAAAAATTATACTTAAACCCGTATTCAAATTCTGAAATAGCTCCAATATCACCCAAATCCACAACTATATTGTTTTTATTTAATAAAAGCTTCTCCTTTATATGATAAACAAGTGAAGATTTTCCTGTTCTCGTCTGACCATAAAGACATATACACCTACCGTCTATTACATTACCATCCTTATCAGTCAAATGTTGCATTGTGTCGTTAATGTAGTACTGTCGTCCGAAGAACATTGATGAATCTTTAACAACCCCTCCGTTTTTGTAATTTTTAAATACATTATTTATTTCTTGAAAAACGTCATCTGGTATATTAAACGTTATTTGTCTTTTGCATGATGAACTCGTATACTCATGAGAATATGTTCCAAAATTAAAAGAGGATTTAAAATTATATCTTAAATTAATAAGCAATGAATTCCTACTATCTTTAAATTCAATATTCTCGACGTTTGTTTCCCCAAGGATATTAATCACGTTCTTGTTACTGTAATTTTGGTCTGTCAGTTTAACAATTGTTGAGTTTGAATTTGTGGCAAAATTAATTTCAAGTTCTGTAAAGTTTGGAATTTGTCTTTCTTGTGCTGTAGTAATTTTAATCGGAATAAATAACAGATGGTTATTACTGTCGTAAGATATGCAATCATCTAAAACACTGACAGCAACTTCAGGTGAATAACGGTTGTAAAAAAAATTACAAAATATCTTTTGGTGTGTTATCAAATTAATTTCATTGTAGGTCCAATTAATAAAATAGGTAAACGAATCTTTTTCTTGGTCTTTTATCAATGAGTTGCAGAAATCAAGCGGCTTAATTAATTCAGATTCAGCATACTGAAAATCTTTGTTATCCGTGTCTGTGATTACAGCAAGCCTATTCAAAAATGTGACAAAATTTAAATAACTACTTTCTTTGCTAAAGATGCAAAGTCTGCCGTACTCATGCAATAAATCAAGTAGTTCCAATGAATATAAATGGACATCTCTTATTCTTCCCTCTTTCAAATTAGTTAATAATAAAATTGAAAGGAATTTAGTATTTAAATAAATATATTCGAAGTTGTTTATAACATAATTCAAACTCTCATCCACGGAAAGCATTTCACCAGTCTTGTAAGAGTCGTGAACACAATTTTTAAACTGTTTAGCAAACTCTAAATTATCAAATGTTAAAGCTACCGATTTTGACTCTGACTCATAAATAGCAAATAAAAAAATTGTCAAATAACTTTTTAAATCAATATTTTTAGATATTACAAAAGGAAGTTTTACCTCAGAATATTTGTTTTCTACATTTTGTTTATGGTGATTATCTATATTCTGCTCAAATCCCTTATACAGATTCAACGTAACAAATTTAAGAAGAATTTCAACATTATTGGTATTGCAGTTTTCAATAAATGCTGACGCAAGAATAAAAAAACAAATGTTCAGTTTTATATCGCGCAAGTCATTAATTATTTCCGCAATAATATTTTTTGAGACTTCAGAAAAAATTGACAAATGGATAACACAAGAAATCTTACTGCTTAGCAAAATCATTAATTGAATAGTTTTAATAAAATTTACTTTATGATTCTCTGTGAATTTAATAAATTGACGACGCTTCAGTTTTTCTGTGATAAATAGAATCAACACAGAATGAAATTTGCAGATCTTGATATAGAGCTTTTCTATTATTTTTTTTAAGACAGATTCCTTTCCTATTTCTATGCTGGGAGTAACAAGCGTTTTAATCTGCTGAAGGAAAGTATTAATACTGTAAAAACCAATTATCAGTTCTTTAATTTTAGATTTATCTTCATTTATAATCTTAAGATTATTTCCAAGTTCATTTTCAAGTAACTTCTCTAACTCATTAAAGGCGCGTTCTTTTGGGAAATTTTGCAATTTTTGACCCAAAATCATACATTGATCGTACAATTTACAGTTAGACAGCCGATTTAAAAGGTCAAAACGGAAGATATCTTCAACAGTTTTTTTTATATTTCTGCAATCTTCAGTTATTTGGCTACTTTTATTATTATCTTTCTTTTTATAGAACTCAATCTGACTCTTATATGACTCCGAATCACCATATTTTATTATTAATTGCCCCTGCACGAAGACATTTGGTTCATTTAAAGAATTTAAGTTAATTTTTTCATTAAATGAGGAATCCAAATTTTTTAATAGAATTTCAGCAGCAATTACACTGTTAAGTGGAAGTAAATAATTTTTTGTTTCAGTGCCGATATTTAGTTCAATACTATGGGAATATAATTTCTTAAATTCTCCGAACAAAGTTATATTTTCATTGAAAACTCGAACTGTAACTTTTATAACATCGTTTACCTTTATATTTTTTTGGAGAATTTCATCATGATTCATTCTGCTACCTCCATCAATTTGATCGGTTAAAACTAATGAAAAAGTTTATTGCTGCGGATTGAACACGGCCCCGAACTATAAAATCTATCTTTCAACCTGATTGGATGGCCAGATAGAACAGAGTTTGCAAAACCAAAATCATATTCATAAATATGAGCTGATGCTATGTATCCTGCTAAAAATCCTACAGAAACAGACAGTTCTCTCGAAAGATTTTCCTGAAACTTTGCCAATGCTATAAGGTTAGCATATTGACGTCCAACAATATTCTGACCTCGGAAGAAAAACTGTAGATTTAATTCATTATTTCTAATTTTGGCATCTAATGTCGTAAGACAAGGTAAATTGGGATCTTTTAGTCCAGGTGTCATCAGGCAGATTGTGGCTGATTTTGTTTCTCTTTTATTTTTCAGACGTTCAACAAGCCAGTCATACTGATCAATTCCATTCATATCATAGATCTGCTGACCATAGGTAAATGGACGGTTTTTCATCACACAACCTTTACTGAATTTTCTTAATGTATGAAGAACCACCTCGGCATCGCCATATTTTTCAATTATAGGGTCAAAAGATTCTGGCTTGAGTATTTTTACAGTCAAGCCTTCAATTTCTTTAATCGATACATCTTCATCGAAATACATGTCACCTTCCAAAGTCACCCTTTTAATGCATTCTAGCCAGCATTGTCCGATAGATACCTCAGTAACACAATCCATTATGAAATTTTTTCTCCTATATAATTTATTTTTCTTGAAAGATAATCAAACCAGGAAGTTCCGCCAATACCAAAGCGATCATTCTCAATTCGTTTTATAGAATACAATCCATTGCTAGTTTTAACAGCAACTTGTGCTGTGTCTGTAAATTCTCCAATCACAGTAAGTTTCGTATCAGACTGATTTGCATAACTAAGAATTTTGTTGATGAATTCTCTCTTAACTGCAAATAAATGCTGCCAATCACCACTTCCAAGGCAAAGTTGAAATGGAGACACATGGATCTGAGCTGCAATTTTTTTTGTGATATCTAGATAAGGAACTTTATCCTCATATAGGATGACTCCGAGATTACTTTGCTCACACAAAGAATAAATGGATGATATAAGCCCGTCACTGTTATCCATACCTGCATGTAAAACCGAATTATCGAACATGTCTCGAGGAAAGTTATGTGGAGGGTTTTGATAAATAATTGAATTTCTGGCTACTTCTAAATCATCATCACTAATATTCAGGCCTTGTTTAATAGCGATAAGCCCTGAAAGCATTGTTCCTAGGTTTCCCGTTATCACAAGAAGATCACCCGGCTTTGCCCCAGATCTTGTTAGAACATTATTAGGCTTGCATTTTCCAATTGCAGTAACAACTGCAGAAAATTTTGAAGCCTGCTTGGTATCTCCAGATGCAATAAAAGCACCGTATTTATTTGCGGCTTCCTGAGCTCCTTTCATAACTTCTTTTACAAATTTTAATGTTAAATTTTCAGGTAGCATCAATGCTATACTGATGGCATTTGGAGTTCCTCCTGATGCATAAATGTCACTTACTGCATGTGAAACAGCAAAATCTCCAACGCAACTCCCGTCAGAGAGACCTAGTTTATATGCTATATTCATTCCGCTGCGATCTGTATTTACAAGCAGAAATTCATTTTCCAATCCGAAAGAAATAATTGCACTGTCACCGCCAAAACCGCCTATGAGACGCTCATCAACCGAAAGAAAAGATGTAACCTCCTTAACAATGGTCTTTTCGCCCAATTCAGATAACGTCTTAGCATCAATATTGTTATTTATTTTCTGATCCATATAACAGGTCTCACTGCATTACGTGAAGAATAAACAAAACTTCCACCTTCATGAATAGATCCGCTCCGTCCGATAAAAGCAGCATGTTTTCTATCAATGCCGTAATTCCTCAGCCAACACTGCCTCAGTTTGAAGCTTGGAAGAACTCTGCATTCCCAGGGGTGGTTATAATCAAACAATTTTCTGTATTCATTGGCACTCAGGATCTGTACCTTATCAACAGTTTCGTTACCAGGGTAAAGTTCATGTCCTTTTGTAATTTCAGGAATAATTCTCATTTTTAGAATATTTTCTGTCTCAGTTTCAGAGAAGGTCTGCTCATAGAAAGAAGTATTAAGCCACCTTCTCAAGGAACATGTTTCCCATGTCGTTAAACAATTTTCATCGTTGTATGGTCTGCAATCGACTGCATATTTTGTAATTAATAAGGCATATTCATCTGTATTAGCAATTACAACCCATTCTAAGGATGAGCCATTATATGAACCAAATTTATGTTCGGTTCCTCTTTGATCATAAGACTCTGAATCGAAAAAATTATTTAATGTATACGTCTTATTTTCAGGTTTGAGTGAAAAATCAAACGGGCTATCGACTACTTCATCAGTATCAAAAAAGGAAAAATCAGACTGGTTCTCACTCTCACGATCAAAACAAAGCTCAAACGAATTGATTTCGTTACCACTAAAATCGGAATCATCCCTAAGCGACGACCCTAGCCATGGATGGTATGGATTATATCCATCTTCTAATTTATCATACATACGTGCTAAGGAAAGACAGCAAACAACATCAGCTGACATGTTTTTTAGCGATTTAATTGTTTCATCCATAGTTTTTCCAGTGCAAATCAAATCTGAAAAAACAATTACTTTTTTATTTTCAAAAAAATTGGGGTTTGTGATTTGTTTTATTGAACCTGAATTCACAAAATTCATCGCACTAATCAGATGTAAATCATGACACAAATTTTCAGAAATATAAGAATAGCGCAAATGATAATTATCATCGTTTGAGCATGGGCAGCAAAGAAAGACAAAATCTGAAACATCACCACAATCATGAAGAATTTTTTCTTTTACCATATCAATAATTGGTTGCTGACAATCGCCATCTTTAAAATTCCATACTAATCTTTGTATTTCAATTGTTTTATCACTGAATATCTCGTTATCACTATCCATCTTTGAAACATAATAAAAAAAGAAATACGGCAAAGACACCGATGAAGAAGCTGGCATATCGTTACTCCCGTGCAATAGAATTGTCTAAAACCTAACCCAAAGCAGACACAAATTGAAAAAAATTTAAACTTAAAAAATAATTAAAGAAAATATTCTAGCTTTGGTTAGTATATCAATAATGACATAAAAAAAGTGTTAACTGGACAGTAAAGCAAAAGATTATAATTATGGTGATAAAAATGCAAAAAAGCCTGATATTACTCAGGCTTTAAAACAAATAACAAGGAGATTTAACAAATTCTTTCTTTACAGATCCAGAACATTCTTCATTGAATAAAGTCCTGCATCCATGCCGTCAACCCAGATTGCAGCTCTTACCGCACCGTTGGCAAAAGTCATGCGGCTTGATGCCTTGTGGGTTATTTCAACACGTTCACCGATATCGGCAAACATAACAGTGTGCTCACCTACAATGTCGGCAGCTCTGATGGTTGAGAAACCGATGGTTCCAGGTTTGCGTTCGCCGATGATACCGTCGCGGCTCTTCACTGCAATTTCATCAAGATTTTTGTCCAGTGCTGCAGCAATTACCTTGCCCATGCTAAGAGCGGTACCGGAAGGAGCATCCACCTTGTGGCGGTGATGAGCTTCAATGATTTCAATATCACTGTAGGTACCCATAACCTTGGTGGCCTGTTCCAGCAGATTGAAAACCAGATTCACACCGACACTGAAGTTTGATGCGAACACAATCGCAATCTTTTTGGCCGCATCATCAATCACAGCCAGCTGCTCATTGCTGAAACCCGTGGTACCGAGAACCAGTGACTTTTTATTTTTTACGCACAGTTCAATATTTTTAAGTGAAGGTTCAGGACGGGTGAAATCGATCATAAGATCGAAATCATCGGCAACCTTGGCAAAATCGTCGGTAATAACCACACCGTTTCTGCCCACCCCGGCGATTTCTCCGGCATCGGCTCCGATAACGGAAGATCCCGGACATTCACTTGCAGCGGCTAGAACGGTATTTTCATTGGCGGTAATTGACTGGATTAGACATTTTCCCATTCTGCCGTTGCAGCCGGCAACAGCAATTCTCAGAGGGGTTCTAAGCTGTTCACTCATTTATCTTATTCCTTAGACTTCATAACAATATCAAGAAGTTCAACTTCGAAAATCAGAGTCTGGAACGGTGGAATGCTGCTGCCTGCACCCTGTTCGCCGTAAGCCAGTTTATAAGGAATTACCAGACGGTATTTTGAACCTACATTCATAAGCTGCAGAGCTTCAACCCATCCTTTGATTACACCGTTAACCGGGAATTCGGCAGGTTCACCGCGCTGAACAGATGAATCAAACACATCACCGCTCGGCAGAGTTCCGTGATAATGAACTCTTACGATATCCTTAGGACCTGGTTTTGCACCGCTGCCTTCCTTCAGAATTTCGTACTGCAGACCGGATGCTGTTTCGACTACCTTAGGATTCTTTTTATTTTCTTCGAGGAACTGCTCTTCAAGTTTCTTCTGATGATCTTCAAATTCCTTGGCTCTGAGATCCATTTGAGTCTGAATTTCCACGAAAGCCTTGTTTAATTCTGCCTGATCAACCTGGAGCTGACTTTTGTTAAGGCAGTCCTTTACACCTTCAAGCAGGGCTTCAATGGAAAAATTAGGGAAAGCGTTGAGGTGGGGAAACAGCTGTTTGCCAAACTGATATCCCAAACCGTAACATACTTTCTTTTCTGTTGTTTCAAAATTCATTTATTTTTTTTCCTGTTTATCACTCTTCGATCAACCATATGCCGCAGAAAATATTCCTGATCGTGAACCACGATTTTTCTTACGACACTGTCAAATTTAAATCCGAATTTTTTGTAGAGAGTTTCAGCGCGTTTATTCTGATCAAGAATAAACAGACTCACCACTTCAATCTCCTGTTTCTCGATATCCCTGTAGAGTCTCTTCAGCAGTGCATATCCGATCCCCAGATCCCAGTGGGTCGGATTAACATATAAAGCTTTAATCAGGGCGATTTTCTTCCCTTTGTACACCACCATGCGGGCATAGATGAAACCCAGCAGCAGATGGTCGCGGTAGGCCACATAGAAACTGTAGTCATTCTCCTTGCTGTCAAGACGGCGGGTCCACAGCTCGGTATAAACCTTGAGAGTCGGAACTTTCAGTTCATTGCTGGTAATTTCAGCAAAGGCCTTTTCCTGTGAATATAACTGCAGACAGCAGATTGCATCAAGATCCTTCTTGTTGCCTTTTCTTATTGTATATTCGAACATTGCGGGTGTACTCCATTCTTAAATGCACGATCCCTGAGTTTAACCGAATTGTCCAGCAGGGTTGAAATATATTCAACACGCTTTTCGGTAATCGGGTGCTGTTTCACATAGAAACCCTGATCGTCATCAATATGATTGTTTAAGTATACAAACACGTTGTTTGGATCAAAACCGGCCATGGCAACCAGAGACATGGCCATGCTGTCAGCCTCATCCTCCAGCTCCTTGGTATAGTGGATCAGATCTTTTTCATCTGCAGGTTCACCGGCCAGGGCCATAACCTTGGTAACATAATCCCCCTCATTGGAGCTGAATGCCTCAAGCGGCTTTGATACATAATGCTCCTTCATTCCCATACGTTCGTTAAGATGGTCAAGTTCGGAGTGGGCAACTACATGGGCGATGAAATAAGCGATGACATTCTGATCATAATTGTAATGTTCAAGCGCCGCATCCGAGATAACCAGCAGTCTGTTTCCGATGGCGGAGATGGTTATACGGTTGGTTCCTGCAACCAGGACCTGCCAGTCGACAAAGGTCTGGTATGCATCCCTCGGCAGATTGCTGAGTACGGCATCTGCAATACACTTGCCTACAATATAAGGCTTTTTAAAATTGGTTTCCCGATACACACGGGTATATGCTTTGGCAAGAGCGGGGTTGAAAGATTTGAGTTCCTTTTCATTCAGCGCACCGTCATAGTAGCGGCCGAACAGATTCTTCTGATTTTTCAGCACTCCGGCGAGATTGCACGAAGACAGCAGTGCCGCAACAACTGTTGTCAGCACAATTTTCTTGAACCTGGAGTTAAACATTGTACGTCCTGTTTTTTTATAATAATAAACTATACTGATGACTGATTTTAATATACGAAACCGCCGGAGCGCCAGCAAATTAACAAAAGATGTTTCATTAATGTGAAAAAGGATCATTCTTGTAGTAAAAAAAGGATGATCCTTCAGCATTCTGCAGTTTAAAAAGGAGCGGTTACTCCTCTCCGGTTACAATCCAGATCTTGAAAAGTTTCTGGGTTTCAGGATCTGCTGCACGGAAAGCCTTCTTCAGGTTTTCAAGAGCGGCCGGGGCTGCCTTGCTCTGCACGGTCTGTTTTACAGTCTGAGGAGCAGCTGCAACTGTGGCAGTAGCGGCAGATGCGGTATTCTGTGCGGCAGAGGTATCGATTTCAATGGTTTTCTGGGTGTCAAGGGTGGCGCCGTTGGCATTGGCAACCAGAACCTTGCTGTCTTCCGGATTGCCTGAATGGTAGGCTTTGCCGAGATCTGCAATTTCACGCAGATAGTCGCGGCCGATCTGCAGGCCAGGTTTATGAGGAAGAACAAAAATTTCAGCATCGGTTACAGCATTACCGTCGGAGGTTACCAGGGTTACCACCGGATTGCTGGCATAGGCTTCAGCCTTGTCAAAATTTCTCGGATATTTAAAATTCAGGGAATAATCAACTGACGGATCTTCAATGTTGAAATTGATTACCACCGGTTCGCTGGTTACGATTCTGGTTTCGTGATTGTCGCGGTATGCACCTTCAAAACGCACCACCACCTGGTGACTTCCTGCACCGAGTTCAAACTTTGAAGAATCCTTTATAAATGAGAATGAGGTCTTGGCACCGTCTACATAGTAGAGAACAAATGGTCTCGGGATCGAAAAATTACTTGCCCACAGCGGAGCGGAAATAAAATTAGCGGCGGCTACTGCGGCAACACCGGCAATTTTGCTCAATTTCATACGTTAAACATCCTTTATTATTATAAATTTTTCGGGAAAAACGCCCGCCCGACGTCACATGCAGACAGCTGCCGCAATGTACGTGACAAGTCATACCCTACGTTTTGATTTTACTATTTTTTGCGATCCAGTACAATTTTTTACAATCAATTATTGGCTAATTCGAATGCAACCGGTGTACATGTCTGTAGAACGTTGAGAAAGTCTTATCACACTAATGCAATTTCTGACGTTAAGCAGTCAGTTTGGCTGGTCAAAAGGCCGCGGATCCTGCAAGCACCAATACAGCTGCGGGTTACTCCCGGAGGATCTTGCAGCAGTTCCAAGATGAAATTATGGATACCTCTTTATGCTAGACCAAGTTAAATGTGCCCGTCTATAGATTTTATTTCAGCTTTTTTCCTACAACGGCGCATTCTTTTTTACAGAAGCAAATACCGTATGAAATAACAGCTTTGATATCGTTCCTTTTTATATACGGATCGGCATATTTCTTTATGAGGATCTGCTCGACGGCATCCTGAGCTGTAAGTACCTTGTCTTCGTTTTCATCTGAAGTCTGTTTTAATTCCAGAATGACGATAGTTCCTATGCTTCTGACAGACTTGATTATCAAATCTATATATCCGTCCCCGGATTCAAAATTTGATTTCTGCTCTTCGATCAGTGAAATTCCGTTCACCAGCAGTCCGT
>JAEEGH010007300.1_pt1 | contig 26658 bp, 20 predicted proteins | sample 9134181 | NCBI WGS metagenome assembly JAEEGH01 (sample SAMN16246544, study PRJNA631951) | gut metagenome | biome: gut microbiome; feature: rumen; material: DP-attached | host: Bos | place: Iran: Karaj | collected 2018-10 | reverse complement strand
GATAGCGGCCGAACCGGTGGAGGCCAAGTACCTGAACGCTGAGCAGTTGCAGACCCGTATCAAGAGTCTCCGCAAGCAGATGGAGGCCGCGGCCAAAGACCTCGACTTCAAGGAGGCCGTCCGTCTGCGCGACCTGATGAAAGAGGCCGAACGGCTGCTGAAAGAGGTAAAGTAAATCCATTAAAATGCTGCCATAACCTACCCACACCAAAAATTTCCTCCCCACACACGAAAAAGCAAAAATTATCGTTGTTTTGTTACTTATTATTTTTTTATGATGAAAAACATTTTTATTTATTTTTTTGCCTCGATAATTTGTATTCCCTTTGCCTATTCCCAAGAGAAATGCCCACACCTTGACTACGATAATGAGATTGAAGTAGAAAAAGATGTCTATGAATTACAGCCTGTTCAACCTCTATTATTAAAAAAAATATCTTTTGATAAAAAAAAGGAGACTTATTATTCCTTTTCCGTCAATAATGTGGATGAGTATGTGACAGTGAAAGAGGTGGATGGGCATTATTTTTTCACCATATCTTACCAATGGTCTTCTAACCAATTTTCTGATGCAGCATTTGTAGATTTGGGAAAGAAGTCCGACTATGACCTCAACACAGATGTATGGGAAGAGGGAGTTTGGTTGTTGGTGGATGACCTTTTCGGAGACCCCACACCCGAGGTGATGCTGCTTACCCGTCGTGAAGACCTCTGCACCTTGCAGATTTTCAACTATAACGGCACCCATACGAAATTTGTCAGCCACACGTACGAACTGAATGAGATTAACGTAACTCCCCATACGCTTGTCAAAAACAAACAAATCATTTATAACAGCATTGGTTCTCAAGGCATAATTGAAGAAATTGAGATTGTAAAATGATAGAAGGCTTGGACATCACCACTAAAAAAGCGCTTGCCGAATACCTCCGTGAGTTTGTGATGGAGGAACGTAACGAGCGTTTGCTCAGCGTGTTAAAAAACAGAACGCGCCACTTCACCGTGGTGTTGGAAGACCTGTACCAAACCCAGAACATCAGCGCGGTGATGCGTACCTGCGAGTGCTATGGCGTGCAGGACATCCACATCATTGAGAATGAGAACGAGTTCACCACACACAGCGCCATCACGATGGGTGCCGACAAGTGGCTGACTATCAGCAACTACAAACGCTGCGAAGGCAATGTGCGGCAGTGTGCCGACCGTCTGCACGCCGCTGGCTATACCCTCGTGGCAACCCTGCCCGCCGAGAACAGCGTCTTCATCGAAGACCTCCCCATCGATCAGAAAACCGCCTTCTTCTTCGGCACCGAACTCACCGGCCTTTCCGACGAGGCCAAGGCCGTGTGCGACCGCGCTGTCAAGATTCCGATGTACGGCTTCACCGAGAGCTTCAACATCTCCAACTCCGTGGCCATCCTCATCTCCAACGTCATCGAACGCCTCCACCGCTCCGCCGTGGAGTGGCACCTCAGCGAGGGTGAGCAGACCGAGATCTACTTCGACTGGCTCCGCAAGTCGGCCCGTTCCGCCGATGAACTCATCGACCGCTACCTCTCCACCCATCCATCCATCACAAAATAACCATGATGAAAAGAGTTGTCCTCACCCTTCTTGCCGCCGCCTTCGCGCTGTCTGCCTTCGGCCAAACCGCCAAGTACAGCAACGAGTTTCTGTCGCTCGGCATCGGTGCCCGCGGACTGGGGATGAGCAACACCATGACCTCCATCGCCAACGACGTGACCGCGGCCTACTGGAACCCCGCCTGCCTCTCGGTGATGGAAAAGAACTACGAGTTAGGAGTGATGCACGCCGAGTATTTCGCCAGCATCGCCAAATACGACTACATCGGCGTGGCCGCCCGCATCGACTCACAATCGACAGTCGGTTTTTCGTGGATTCGCTTCGGGGTGGACAACATTATGAATACTACTGAATTAATTGATAATCAAGGGAATGTTGATTACTCTAAAATTTCTTACTTCTCCTCTGCCGACAATGCGTTTCTGCTCACCTACGCTCACAACTTCAAGCAGGTGAAGGGATTGTCGCTGGGTGGGAATGTCAAGATTTTGCACCGCCGCATCGGTGATTTCGCCAACGCGTGGGGCTTTGGCATCGATGTGGGATTGCACTACACCAACCGTGGGTGGAACGCCGGACTGCTGTTGCGCGACGCCACCTCCACCTTCAACGCATGGAGCTACCACCTCAGCGACCGCGTCATCGAGGTGTTCCAACAAACCGGCAACGAGATTCCTACCAACCAGCTCGAACTCACCGTTCCGAAACTCATCCTCGGCGGCGGCAAGTATGTGGAGCTCGGCAAAGGCTTCAACGCCACCTTCGCCCTCGACTTCGACTTCACCTTCGACGGCAACCGCCACAGCCTCATCCACAGCAAGGCGCTCTGCATCGACCCCCATTTCGGCATGGAGTTTGCCTACAAGAAAATTGTGGCCATCCGCGCCGGTATCGGCAATCTTCAGCAGGAACCCGACTTTGAAGGCAAGAAGAAAACCACCTTGCAGATCAATCTCGGTATCGGCGTGTGTATCAAGAACATCGTCTTCATCGACTACGCCCTCACCGATATTGGCGACCTCTCCATCGCCCAGTATTCGCATATCTTCTCGCTGAAGGTGGGGTTGGATAGTTTCAAGCGAAAACCGAAGGTAGTGGAGTAGCCCATCAATTGTAAACATCTGAAAATGAAATACTACGTCATTGCCGGGGAGGCGTCCGGCGACCTGCACGCCTCGAACCTGATGCGCGAAATCAACCGGCTGGACCCCGCCGCCGAGTACCGCTGCTGGGGCGGCGACCTGATGGAAGCACAGGGCGGCACCATCGTCAAGCACTACCGCGACCTCGCCTTCATGGGCTTCTGGGAAGTGGCCACCCATCTGCGTATCATCCTGAAGAATATCAGTTTCTGTAAGCAGGATATTTTTGATTACCAGCCTGATATTATCATCATGGTGGATTATCCCGGCTTCAATCTGCGCATTGCGGAGTGGGCGAAACAGCAGGGTTTCAAAATCATCTATTATATCTCCCCCCAAATCTGGGCATGGAAGACGGGGCGCGTGCACAAGATCATGCGCACCTGCGACCATGTGATGCCGATTCTGCCCTTTGAGAAGGAATTTTACGCCCGCTACGGCTACACCGCCGACTATGTGGGGCACCCGCTGCTCGACGCCATCGGGGCCGACATCCGCGACAGCGATCCAGTACGCAACTTCCGAGCCATCAACGGGTTGGACGAGCGTCCCATCATCGCCATCCTGCCCGGTAGTCGCAAGCAGGAAATCACCAAGATACTGCCCGTGATGTTGGAGATTGTGGATGACTTTCCGGAGTACCAGTTTGTGGTCTCCACCGTGAAGTGGCTGCCCGAGAAGCTGTATGCCGACATTCTGCGCGGCCACAACGTGAAGTGCGCGTTGTCGCAAACCTACCCGCTGGTGCTGAACGCCGAGGCCGCCGTGGTGACCTCCGGCACCGCCACCCTCGAAACGGCCATCCTCGGCACGCGGCAGGTGGTGTGCTACAAGACCAGCGGCCTCTCGTACCAGATTGCCAAGGCGGTGGCGAAAGACACCATCCAATACATCTCGTTGGTGAACCTCGTGCTCGACAAGCCGGCGGTGACCGAGCTCATCCAGCACGACCTCACCCACCCGAAACTGCGTGCGGAGGTGGAGAAACTGCTGCACGATGAGGCGACACGGCAGAGAATTTCCGATGACTATTGCGAACTCCTTGGCCGTCTCGGTGGGCGGGGCGCATCAGCGAGGGCAGCAGAAATTGTGGTAGATTGCGCGAAAAATGGCACCACCAACATCATCAAAGAAGCGTAAACCCCATCATTTTATCAACTATTTTTATTATAAATAATTGATTTTTAATAAAATATAAAATATTGATTTTTTTTGAAAAAATGCTTGCTAACTTACAAAAAAGCTGTATTTTTGCATCCTCGAAATGAGACAACAGGGCCGGTAGTTCAGTTTGGTTAGAATACATGCCTGTCACGCATGGGGTCGCGAGTTCGAGCCTCGTCCGGCCCGCCCTGAAACAAAAAAAAGAAGACTTCAAAAGTCTTCTTTTTTTGTTTTATCCGTTTTGCTCAATTTTTACTGTCCAGTGTATTTCCCCACAAAGAGAATCACTCCCGTGGAGGCTTCGCGGATGACGTACACAAACGGCCGGTCGGCGTGGAAGATGACGGGCGGCTCCGGACGAGGCACAGAGGTGCATTTCATCATGCCGGCCACGGTAACAGCTGCCGCCTCCGAACCGCTTTCGTTCACCTTGATACGGGCCTTCTGCAACATCATGCCGATGTACACACTCACATCGCACATGTTCGGGATCTCGGCCAGGCCGTCGGTGAAGACGCGGGTGATGCCCATCGTTTTCAGCGTTTCTATCAAATCTTCCGTCTCCGACTCCGTCTCAAAGCGGGGCAGTTTCAGATCCACTTTCTGCGCGTAGGCGCTCTTGAGGCAGGAGGTCAAGCCGTTTTCTGCCAGATAGTCAATGACATCGTTGGTGCTTTTACCCGGCTCGGGCAACATCACCGTCATGCTCCACATCTGGTTGCTGTAGGGGAGGTCAACCAAGGCGAAAACATCGTTTTTCGCATACCGGAAGTGGTTTTCCTGATGCATCATCGGCAGTTCTTTCTCACCTTTCGGCGCGTTGAAAATCTCATCGCGGGTGAGGCTTTCGCTGAACTCGTTGGTCCATCCAGCCTTGAAATAAATAGCATTCAGCAGGTACGATATGACGGCGGGATCCAGTTTTTCCAGAATCTCGGGGATCATCCCTTTGGTTCTAGCGTTGCACCAGCCGTTGATGCGGTTGAGGGAGGCCTGCGAAGTGAAGTCTAACGACTCGGCCATAGCGCCATAATATTTCCGCATTTCGCGCTGGAATTGATCCTTCAGCTGATTGTGTTTGTTTACAAAAATTGCGTTGGCAATATGCAACTGCACCTGCCGGTCTACATTGGGCAGACTGTCAATCAAAGTCTTACAAAATTCATTCACTGATAAGATGCCGCCCTCACCGAAGCCCATCACTTTCTCCAGTTCCTTCTCGGTTTTGCCCACTGAGGCGTCGTTCACCATGCTGAGCACGTAGGTGATACTCAGCGGCGAGTAGATGAAACTCTTGTCGGCGGCATCGGTAGCGTTGACGGTTTTCAAGAAATTGAGGGTGAAGGCATTGTTGCCGTCCACAAATGCTTTCTGTGCGTCCGACAGGTGGATAGGGTGCGGGGTGAGATCCACCACGGTATCTTTCACAAATGTCTTTACTTCAGCCTTTTGAAGTTGTAATGTTGGCTGTCCAAACAGGCTGCCCGACATCATCATGCCGGCAACCATCCATACCAAAACGATTCTTTTCATTGCTAAAAAAATTTAAACACAATAATCCTTTAGACACGTTTTTTTCTCAAAATATTAAAACCAAGAGAAAAAAAGGATGAAAAGATTTACTTTTTCATAGCCACATAGATGGCGGTACAGATAGTAAATACAGGAAGCAGGGCGCCCATCGACAGCAGAATCATGACAGCAGCGCCAGGGTAGTGCATGATTTTAAACAAAAGACCAAGGTCTAACAGGACGAAGGTGATGGCTCCAAAAATGCAAATAAAGTGTTTCATATCAATAAGTTATTTATAAATTTTTCAAAACAATTAATTCTGCCGACTGAACATCCAATGCCAAAGTCTCCAACTCCATGGCTGCAGCACTGGCTAAAGTATATTGAAACATCAATTCCTCCCACGACTCCTCTCTTTCATTACGACGGTCGTAAACATTGGCGGTAGAAAGGAAGGCCAATTTCTGTTCCACAACACTGCGCTTTTCAGTCGGAACCAGTTGTAACACAGCCGATTTATACTCGTTGATTTTGTTCTTTAACTCGGCAGCTCGACTGGTGGGCTGGCTCCCCAACATGAACTGCATTTGGGCATCCACATTGTCCTTATTCATGATCGCGCTCGCACTGATATACGGCACTCCACCCATGAATTCGTGGGCATTGTCGGCAGCGGCCTGCTGTCCATCCACATATTGAATCATCTCATAGCGCAGGTGCTGAATGTAACTGATCAGGTCGGACGACAAATTGCGGAGTTGCTCCATATTGGGATTGAATGTAGTATCCTGTGCTTCCAACAGTTGCGCATACTCCTGATACACCATTTCTTCGGTATTCACACAACTGCGATGAATGGCCTCGCCAGCGGAGGTCACCGCATTCAGGTGGTCTTTCGAGACGTTGATGGAGAGACCAATCATTGCCGCCGTCGCAAAAAGAATAATACTGATGGCGAAAAAGGTTACATACATTTTGGCGTTAGACTTCTGATTTTCCATAATGGTCGTTTTTATGATGATTGGTTTACGTTTTTTTATATGAAGAAAAAAGAGGCTAATGAATACTACCAACAATCAGTTTGTGTACTTCTGTACTTTGTTTGGATTTTATTTTTATGAGATAAATGCCTGGTGATAGTTCGTTAATCTCGCAATGATCATCGCAGGTTTGATATTGGGCGACAATTTGTCCTGAAGGATTGATGACTGAGATTTCTGCGCCGCCGTCGGGTACGGAAACGACCGTCTGTCCGTAACACGGATTGGGAGCGATGCGACTGGTTGTTGGCTGGCCGCAGACAGGAACACCGACATTTTCAAACGGAGGGCATCGAAAGATACCGACGGGCGTGCCGAAATAGAGTTTATGGTCAGGTCCTTCCGCGACAGCCAATATGGGATAGTCAGCGCCGAGATTCCCCAGCGCAGAGGCCGATGCGTTGGATGAGTTGATTTGCGCCCAGCGGCCGTGTTCCAGTCCCGCGATGACAAACCCTTGCTCGCTGGCCAGCACACACCGGATAGGTTCATTCTCGTATCCCGGACAACTGCCCCAGCGGTCGCCAGCTACGTCATAGTAGAAAAGCCCTCTGTCGCGGGTGCCCACCCACAGCGAGTCGTGGATATAGGCCAACGCCGTGGGTTGCTCGCCCACCTCTTCACCGCCGACGCCCTGCCAGTCATTGCTGCCATTGGGCAGAAAATAAAGACCATGATCGGTAGCGGCATACAAACCGCGGTCGGAGGCAGCCATGCTGCGGATTTCGAAGCCGGGAAGTCCTGCGCTCTGCCAGCTTTGTCCGGCGTTGGTACTGACAAACACGCCGGCGTTGCCGCTGCCCACATAAATCTTGCTGTCGGCGGAGGCAAAGCACTGTATCCAATTGGTGTTGAGACCGTTGTTGGCAGCGCTAAACGAGCCGCCTCCGTTGGTAGAGCGGAAAGCACCCAACATATCGGTACCTAACAGTATGGTATTGTTGTGTACGAGAATGCTGCGTATTTCTACGGTACCCACATTGCCGCCGGTCCAATTCGCCCCAAGGTCGTCGGTATAGAAGAAGTTGGAGCCGTGCGAGGTGGCAATCAGCCGATTGCCCCAAAAGGCCAGTCCGCCAATGGTGGCATTGAACGGGTCCATATCGCAGAGGTGGCCGTTCGAACCCATGTGGTCGCTAGTAGCCACTGCGCCGTTGTCGAGTCCCAGATACACGGTGCTTTCATCCACGGCGATGCTCCACAAGCTGGTGGCATTCGGTATGGTGGCGGGATGACTCCAGCTGTTGCCATTGTCGGTAGAGTAGTAGATGCCCTGTCCGAATGAAGCGGCGTAGAGAGTATCTTGCCACGCGCAGAAGGCCTTGATGCTGGGCAGGCCGGTCGAAGAGGTCCAGTGCGCCCCATCATCGTCGGAGATGAAGAGACTGCCGCTCAATGTGCTCATAAACAGTCGGTTGTTAAAGGCATAGATGGAGATGCCCGTGGTTTCGGTCAGTCCGGTGTTGCAACTCGACCAGTGCTCGCCATTGTCGGAGGATCGATAGCATCCTTGTAGATACGTGCTGGCGAAGACATAGTCGCCGTGAGCGGCCAGATAGTAGGCATAATCAACGGGGAAGCCGTCTGAAACATGTTGCCACGAATCCCCTCTATCAGTAGATCTCCAGATACCGCGCAGATAGGTACCGACAAACAAGGTGCCATTGTGGGCCAAAATATGCTTGCAGTAAAAGCCTTGCAGCTCGTCGCCGCACGGTTCCCAGCTTTGTCCGCCGTTGATAGTGCGGAAGACGTTCTCATCGGTAGAAACAAAGATGGTGTCGCCAATCCGTGCCAGCGACTTGGTATCCAGCGAGGTGAGGCCGCTGTTGGAAAACGCCCAGTGGCTGCCGTGGTCGTGGCTGATACATACGCCCCCGCCGGTGGCGGCGTATGTGGTGCCGTCGTGGCAAAGAAGAAACCTGACATACTTGCCGCGTGGACTGGGTAGCAGTTCAGACTGTGCAATAACAGGTACGGTGAACACGAAAAGAAGGAGCAGTGCAAGGTGTTTCATGGTTATCTACTTAGGATGGCAAAAGTACAAAAAACTTTTAATTCTCAACCCCCTCACCGTTCTCTCCGCTCAATCACCTTGTCGAGGCGGTAGCGGTCGCCCGTGGCGGGGGCGATGGCGTCGATAAACTGCTGGTCGTAGCCGGGGGTCTCGTAGCCCCACCGCAGGAAGTTGCCGTCAACGTCCAAACGCCGCTGGATCTGGTCGTTATATCTGACAATCAGAAATTTGGCCAGCTTATCCCAGCGGGTCATCATCCGTTCGGCGTAGGCGATGCTCTTGCCGTTGAGATACTCGCGGCGGTCGGCGGGCATCATCTTTTCCACGGCCGCCAGCACCTCCTCCTGATCGGCAAAGAAGTAGTCCTCCAGCTCGTTCTGCGCCGCCCGCAGGTCGCCAATCATCATCGAGTAGCGCGGATACACCATGTTGGCCACCCAGTTGTTCATCCAGAAGGCCGACTCGAAGCTGAACTCGCTGCGCGGGTTGTTCTCGGGACGGAAACAGTCGGGCACCTGCGTGATGCAGCAGTAGAGCGGCACGTAGGCCACCATGTTGGCATCGTCGCAGTTGAACCACGTCACGCCGCCCACATCATCGGGCAGCCACGAGCGCATCTGGCAGGTCATGGTGAACCCCGACTGCTGCGTGGCGATGGGCCGCTCGCGGAAGTAGTCGGTGCTGTCGCTGGCCTTGAAGTGCATCGGCAGCGGGCGGATGGGCATCCCCCACGGACCGGCGGTCATGTCGGCGGTCATATCAAGGGGCGTGCCCTCAAAGTGGTCGCGCATATCGCGCTGGAGGTCACGAAGTGAGAGAGGTTGGTCGGGCTTCACCCACAGCGGCAGGTGGTCGCACTGCTCGAAATCGCCGTTGATATAGGGCAGATACTGGTCCATGTCGGTGCGGTGGTGGCGGAAGAAACTCCACACGCGGGCATCGGCATAGCGCACGTTCTCGAAGTCGATGGGACAGTAGGCATCACGAAACGAGAAATCCTCATCCTTGCCGCTGAACCACCTCATCTCACGGGCGAAGGTGATGACATCCGCCGCATACACGCACTCCACCTCGGGGAGGTTGATGTATTGCAGATGTTTGCTGCTGATGGCTTTGGTTGATTTTTTTGGCGAAAAATTTTTCGCCCCTGCGGGTTCTTGGGGGAACTGCCGGATGCGGCTGAGGTTGGCGTGAGCGCAGATGCAGTCGTCGGGGATGCGCAGGGCCACCCACACGGCCCCATCCCGCCAGGGGCCTTTCCCCACCACCTCCATGATCCAAGCCTCGTTGGGGTCGCAGATGGTGATGCTCTCGCCGGTGCTGTTGTACCCATATTGTTCCATCAGTTCGGCCATGCAGCGAATGGCCTCGCGGGCGGTGGCGGAGCGCTGCAGGGCAAGGCGCATCAGACTGAAATAGTCGAGCAGCCCGTAATTGTTCTGCAGTTCCAGCCGGCCGTCGAAGGTGGTCTCCACAATCGTCACCTGATGCTCGTTCATCAGTCCGACCACATTGTAAGTGTATTCCACCTGGTCCACGTAGCGCCCCTCGTGGGTGGGACCCCAGCCGTGGATGGCGATCTTCTCGCCCGGCGCGTGGCGGCCGGCTGGAGAGTAGAACAACGAGCCGGAAAAACCGAAACCATCGCAATTATAGGTACACATCACGCTGCCGTCAGCGGAGGCCTTCTTGCCCACAATCAGGTTGGTGCAGGCCGTGGCAGGCATGACAGCCAAGGTGAGCATCATCAACAAAGCAAAAAAATACTTGGACATAAACAGGAATTTTTAAGCCGCAAAAATAGTGAAAAATCTCTTTTTTGCTATCTTTGCAATCTGAAAATTTAATCTTTAAACATCTTCTTATAATGAAAAGAAATATCTTGATTGTCATTGCTTTAAGTGTAATTTTTATGTCTAATACTTTTGCTCAAGACCTTTCCAACATGCGCATCCGGTACCCGCAGACTCAAAAATGCGACACTGTAGATCACTATTTCGGAACGGCCGTGCCCGACCCCTACCGCTGGTTGGAGGACGACTACTCCGAGCAGACTGCCAACTGGGTGAAAGCGCAGAACAAACTGACACAAAACTACTTGGCACAGATTCCGTACCGCCAGCAGATGAAAAAACACCTGATGGAGATCATGAACTACCCGAAAGAGGGCGCTCCGTGGAAGAAGGGCGACCGCTACTTCTTCTATCGCAACAATGGATTGCAGAACCAGAGCGTGCTCTACTACAAGAACAGCTTGGAGGGTGAGCCCATTGAGTTGCTCGACCCCAACAAACTCTCTTCCGACGGCACCGTGGCGCTCTCCACCCTCGGCATCTCCGACGACGGCAACTACCTCGGCTACGCCATCTCGCGCAACGGCAGCGACTGGCAGGAGATTTTCGTCAAGAACATCGCCACCGGCGAGGTGCTGGCCGACCACCTCGTGTGGGTGAAATTCTCCGGCATCGCATGGAAAGACAATGGCTTCTTCTACAGCCGATTCCCCGAGCCCCAGAACGAACTGTCGGGCGTGAACGAGAACGGCAAGCTCTATTACCACAAGGTCGGCACCGACCAGAAAGACGACCAGCTGGCCTACGAAGACCCCACCAACCCCGACCTCAGCTTCTCGGCCGAGGTGGTCAACAAACGCTATCTGGTGATTTACGGCAGTGTTTCAACATCAGGCAACTGTTTGTATTTTAAAGATTTGGATAAGAAAAACGCCCAGTTTGTGAAGGTGGTGGACAACTTCGACGACGATTATGGGGTCATCGACGAGATGAACGGCAACCTCATCGTCATGACCAACCACAACGCTCCCGAGTACAAGGTGGTGAGCATCCCGATGGACAAGCCCGCCGCCAAGAACTGGAAGGATGTCATCCCCGCCGCCAAAGAGGTGCTGGCGGGTGTGAGCCATGTCGGCCATCGTCTCATCGCCAACTACACGAAAGATGCCCGCTCGCTGGTGAAGATTTTCGATGAGAGCGGCCGTTTTATCGCCAACCTCGACAACGACATCATCGGCTCTATCGGCGGCTTCAGCGGCGAGCCCGACGATGAGGAGACCTTCTACACCGTTACCTCCTACATCACGCCGGCCAACATCTACCGCTACGATGTCAAGAACAACAAATCCACGCTGTACAAAAAGTCCGAAATCAACTTTAACTCAGACGAATACGTCACCGAACAGAAGTTCTACACCTCGAAAGACGGCACGCAAGTCCCGATTTTCATCACCCACAAGAAGGGCATTAAGATGGACGGCAGCAACCCGACGCTGTTGTATGGCTACGGCGGTTTCAACATCTCGCTCACGCCCAGTTTCAGCGTCACCCGCATTGCGTGGCTGGAGCAGGGCGGTGTGCTGGCGGTGGCCAACCTGCGAGGCGGCGGCGAGTATGGCCGCGCTTGGCACGAGGCCGGTACTAAGTTGCAGAAACAGAATGTGTTCGACGATTGTATCGCCGCCGCCGAGTTCCTCATTGAGCAGGGCTACACCAGCAAGAAGATGTTGGCGTTGCAGGGCGGTTCCAACGGCGGTTTGCTGGTGGGCGCCGTCATCAACCAGCGCCCCGACCTCTTCGCGGTGGCCATCCCGCAGGTGGGCGTCATGGACATGCTGCGCTACCATAAGTTCACCATCGGCCGCTACTGGGCGGTGGATTACGGCACCAGCGAAGACAGCAAAGAGATGTTCGAGTACCTGCGCAAGTACTCGCCGTTGCACTCCATACACGATGGCGTAAGGTATCCTGCTGTCTTGGTCACCACGGCAGATCACGACGACCGGGTGGTGCCGGCGCACTCCTTCAAGTATGCGGCGGCCTTGCAGAGCAGCAAGATCGGTGACAAACCGCACATCATCCGCATCGAGAGCAATGCTGGCCATGGCGGCGGCAAGCCCCTTGACAAAACCATCGAGGAGACGGTGGACATTTTCTCGTTCATCTTCTACAACATGGGCGTGAAGCCGAGATACTAAGGGATAAATTCTTGATTGATTATTATTTGGGCGGCCCGGCTCCCTGCGGTCGCCGTCGGGCTATCCGCTTTACTGCGCTTCGCTCCGTGCTCGCTCCTATCCCTGCCGCGACTGTGCCTCGGGGAGGTGTCGGCATATTCCATTCGGCCACGGGGGGTATGGGCATTATCGCGGCAAATAACAGGACAATTGTAGAGACGTTGCGCGCAACGTCTCTACAACCGCGACATACATTCGATATCCAAATCGTAGGGGCGAATGATTATTCGCCCCTACAGGCCGTCGCAATCGACCTGCCCAAATCCATCCCCCTTCTACCTTATCAGCGTGATATTTCCCTTCTTGAGGGTTTCGATCTCACCGAAACATTTTACTTTCATGAAATAGTCGTACACTCCCGGCTCGCACGGCTCACCCCGGAAGGTGCCATCCCAGCCGGTGTCGAGGTCGTTGGTCTCGAAGACCTTCTCCCCCCAGCGGTCGAAAATCTGCAGGTTCACCTCTATCACAATGTCGCTGCGCACCCGCAGGATGTCGTTTTTGCCGTCGCCGTTCGGCGTGAAGGCGTTGGGCACAAACACGTACGGGTCGTCGCAAATCACCTCGCGCACCAGCAGATGCACGGTGTCGGTGAGCTCGCACCCCGCATCGTCGATCACATGCACCACGTAGTCGGTGGTGGTGATGGCAGTGGCCGTGGTACTGGGTGCCGTCGGGGTTTCCAGTCCCGCCGAAGGCTCCCACTGGTAGCCGAATCCGCCTCCTAAGTCGGTGGCGTGCAGGGTGGTCTGCTGCCCGGCATAGAGGGTGTCATCATCTATCCACGCTTCAATGGGGGTGGGGAAGTGCGACGAGTCGGTCACGGTGACGGGCAGCTGCGCGAGACAGTCGCGGTTGTCGGTCACGGTCACGGTATATTCTCCCGCACACAGCCCCGTAATATCCTGCGTTGCAGCGTTGTTGCTCCAAGAATAGCGGTACGGGTAGGTGCCGCCGGTCACCGTCAGGTCGATGGCGCCGCTGCACACTTCCGGACACGGCGGACGCACCACCGCCGCACTGAGCTGCAACGGCTCCGTCTGCGGGATGCTGACCGTGGTGTCGATACGACAGTTGCCGGCATCCAGCACGGTGATGGCGTAAGTGCCGGGGGCGAGTTCGGTGATGGTGGCACCACACTCGCTGCCGTTCACCATATAGGTATAGGGCGGGGTGCCGCCCGTGGCATCAATGTGGATGAATGCGTCGGTGTCGCCATAACAGCTGGGCTGCTGCACAAACACATGTGTCAGCTCTATCGGCACGCTCTCCTCCACTTGGAAGTACATCTGGTAATGGCAGTTGCCGCCTACGGAAATCTCGGCCTCATACACTCCCGCGCACAATCCTGTGATGCTGTCGCCGGTCTGCTCGGGCGTGGTGTTCCACACAATCTGGTAACTGCTTCCGCCGAAGTCGGGCACAACCGCAATGGCGGCATTGCAGTCGCCGCTACAGGAGATGGGTGTAACGGTGTAGTCGATATGGTGCTGCGAGGTGTCGGCCACCATGAAGGAGGCACTGGCCGGACACTGGTGCGCGTCGGTCACATTTACGGTATAGAGGCCCGCGCACAAGCTGCCCACCGTGCTGCCGCTGCCCCCGTGCAGCCATTGGAAACTGTAGGGAGCGGTGCCGCCGCTGGCCGCCACGGTAATGCTGCCGTTACAGGCCTGGTCGCAGGGTACGGGGGTGATGCTTACTTCTTGTATGACAATGGGTTGCGGTTGCGCAATGGTGAACGAATCCACTCCTCTACAGCCTGTGTCGTCGGTGATGGTGACGGTGTAGGTGCCCGCTCCTAACTGCGTAAGGCTGGGAGTGGTGGCCCCGTTGGACCACAGGTAGAAGTAGGGAGGTGTGCCACCGGTAACGGTGAGGCTGACGGCTCCGTCGTGACTGCCATGGCAGGATGCCGCTGTAAGGTCGGCCACGGCCTCGTACTGACGGATGCTGACGGCGACACTGGCCGTGGCGGTACATCCATACTCGTTGGTGATGGTGACGCTGTAGGTGGTGTTCTCCGAAGGACGTACCCACGGACTGCCGCTGTTCGCACCGCTCACGATGGAACTGATGGGCTGCCAACTGTAGGTATAGCTGCCGGGTTGGTCGGCGGTGGCGGCAATCTGGATGCTGTCGCCGTAGCACACCACATAGTTGTCGGGCGGCATCACCTCGAAATACGAGGTCTGCACGGTCACCTCATCGGTAGCTTCGCAATAGGTACCGCGCACACGAAGGTAGTAAGTGGTAGTAGCTGTGGGAGTTACGGTGATGGTAGATTGTGTGGTGGAGGGGTTGAGGATGTGGGTGAAATGCGGGTCGGTGGCCCACTCGTATGAGGTGGCCGTGCCGTTGGTGGTGGCCGTGAGGGTGGCGGCATCGCCGAGACAAACCACCTGGTCGTCACCTGCGCTGATGACGAGGTCTTCCACCACTACGGTCTGGGTGATGGTGTCCCAGCACACACCGTCGGTGATGAAGAGCTGGTAGGTGGTGGTGGCCGACGGGCTGGCGATAGGGTTGGAGATGGTGGGATTAGAGAGGTCGGTGGTGGGCGACCAGTTGTAGGTGAGGTTGGCGTTGCCGGAAGGCGGGATGCCGATCTGCACGTACTCGCCGTCGCAGAAGCCCGTTTCGGAGAGGGTGCTGTTGGAGTTGGAGAGCACGACCACCTGGCGGGAGATGGAGTCGGCGAAGTTGCAGCTGCCGGCGTCTTGGGCCACCAAGGTGATGGTGTAAGTGCCTGATTGGGTGTAATAATGGGTGGGATTTTCTTCGGTGGAGGTGGTGCCATCGCCGAAGTCCCAGTGGAAGGTGGTGGAGTCGCTGATGCGCTGGGAGGTGTTGTGAAATTCGAGGTTGATGGGGGCGCATACGGTGTTGGGGATGTAGAAGTCGGCGACAACGGCTGGCAGGTTGAAGTCGAACTTGATGACCCCGATGTTGCAGTTATAACTGCCGTTGTTGGTGGCGTAGGCGCCGGGCGTGGCGGGGAAGTGGTGGCCGCCACAGGCCGCGCAAACGGCCTGGTAGATACGCCCTTTGTTGTCGAACCGGCTCGTGCCGCCATCCACATGCTCGCGGGCGTCGCTGCTGCCGAAGAAGGTGCCGTACACGATGTCGGAGGCGTCGTCGGTGATGCAGAGGAAGTAATAGTCGTTGTTGTCGGTGGTGGCCTGGTAGGCATCGGCGGTGATGGGCATCCCGCTGGTGCCACCCTGCCCGAAGTTGGTGGTCTGGCTGCCCCATCCCGACAGGTAGATGTTGTTGCACAAATCTACGAGGAGGGCAGTAGGCGAGATGTCCAATCCGAGGTTGCCGGTACCGAAGGCGGTGGACCACACGATGGTGTCGAGCGCCGGAGAGAGCTTGGTGAGGAACTGACCGCCATTGGGGATGTACCATTGTGCGTTATACACCCATGCCATGCCGCTGGCGTAGGTCTGACCGAAGATATGCGGATGGTCGAAGCGGTCGAGTTTCACCTGGTAAGCCTGATCGTAGTTGTTTTTTCCTAAATAGGTAAGATGAAGAATCTGGGTGGCGTTGGGGTTGATATGCACCACGAAGCCGTCGTTGTCGCCGCCGCCGTACTGCGGCTGGTAGGCCGTGGAGGAGGTGGGAAGGTCGGTGGAGGTGGTGCCACCGCACACGTACAGCGAGTGGTCGGAGGCCTGCACCAGACTATAGGCCGCATCGTTGGCACTGCCTCCAATGTAGGTGCCCCATATCAGGGTGGAGAGGTCATGGCTGAACTTCACAATGCAGCCGTCCTGTGGCGAGCCGTTGTAGGTGGAGTCGAGTACGCCGGCGGTCACGGGGAAGTTGACCGACTGCGTGCAGGAGGCCACATACACGTTGCTCTGTTCATCGAGGATAATCTCGCCACGCACCTCATCGGCATAATTTTTTCGCAGGTCGGTCACGGTGTTCAGTCCGTCGTTGCGGCTGCCCCCCACGTAGGTGCAGGCCAGCAGGTTGGAGCCGTCGTCGCTGAACTTGGCGATGACGATGTCGGAGCCGTTCTCGAAAATTACGGTGCTGGTGAGGGTATAGTCGTCGCCGCCGTTGAAGGTGACATCGTAGGCACCTGGTGTGACGGCAAAGTTGGTGGAGCTGGTCGTACCATAGACGTACAGCTCGTTATTCTCGTTCACAAACATGCTGTGTGGCACCTCCGCGCTGTTGCCGCCCAAGTAGGTGGTATAGTGCAGGAAAGAACCGCCCGCATCGAATTTCGAGATGGCGATGTCGGTGGCCCCGCCGCCGTAGTTCACCTGGAAACTGCCGGTGTTGACGGGGTAGCCCACGCTGAAGGCGTTGCCGCCCGAGTAGAGGTTGCCCTCCTTGTCGAAGGTTGCCGTGTAGCCCCAGTTGTCGGCCGTAGAACCCGATAGGGAAGCGAAGATGAGGGTGGGGTCGATAACCAACGGACGGGTGGGGTCGTAGTCGCCTACCTCAAAGGTTAGCCGGTTGCCTTTCACCTGATAGCGACATTCCACCGTCGTGCGGCTGCCGTCGGCTGCTATCTGGTAGGCGTACGGCTTCAGCTCCAAAATCTGCATCACCGCCGTAGTCACCACCAAGTCGCCCTTGTTCACCGACAGGTTCTGCACACCGTCGTAGTCCATCTGGATCAGCGAGGGTGAAGCGCCGGGGGCGATGGTGAACTCGTATTTCATCTGGCAACCCGACTGGGTGAGCAGCAAATCGATTCCTGAATATAAATCATTATATTTAACTTCGTGATAACGAGGAACTTCGCTTTTCCATTTGGAAGTATCTTTTCCAATAAAATAGTTATAATGCCCCACCTTTTTCTCCCAACCTTCTATCCTCACATCATCATTGGCATTCAAAAAATGCACTTTGTAGGCGGCAGCGTCCATCCATTTCGACACCTTAGCGTCGGGATCGAATTTGGCCTCATAGAAGGCCTCTAATTGCTGGGGCGACAGCACCACGATGGTGAAACAGTCGCGTTCGGCGAAGAAGGCGCCGCCGTGCATGGGAGCCTTGAACAGCACCTGCTGCTCCCACTGTCCGAGGTTGGCGATGAACTCCAAGTCGCCCGTGGTGAGCGAGTCGCGCTTGTGCCCCTCGGCCATCACACAACAAAAAATGCAGCTGACCAACAACAGCCAGCTGCGTAGTCTTGATGTGATATTCTGTAACATCGCCTTTTTTTTCATTTAACGCGGCAAAAATACAAAAATGTTGGGAAATTTTGTATTTTTGCCGTGTGAAAAGTACAGACAACGCATGCGTTGTCTCAACGGATTGACATAAAGCACATCTAAATGATAAATAGTGATTTCTGCCATACATGCCTTTCCAATCCCATGTTGCGGAATGCCGTTGAACGGAACATTGCTACAATTGGCCTCGGACACTCATAAATGAAATTTATGAGTCTGTATGCCTAATATTCATCAATTTATCAACTAAGAAAACAGTTATTATGAAAAAAATCATGTTTTTATTATGTGCTGCCGCATTTTTGGCGGTTGCCTGCGACAAAGAGGAGCCGGTTCCGACTCCCGAAAATCCTACGAACCCTTCCGACACCACACAGGTTGACCCATCTATAGTGGTGTTTATTCCCAATGCGGTGGCCGACATCGACGGGAACAGCTACGACGCGGTGCGTATCGGCGAGCAGGTGTGGATGGCTTCGAACCTTCGCACCACACGCTATGCCAACGGGGACGCGATTCCCGAAGGGCAGCTCCCCTCTTACACAGAACCCTACCGTTACACACCAAGTACGAATGTGGAGGAGTATGGCTACCTGTACAATTGGGCTGCGGTGATGCACGGGGCGTCATCCTCTACGGCCAACCCGAGCGGTGTGCAGGGCATCTGCCCCAACGGCTGGCACGTGCCGAGCGATGCGGAGTGGAGCCAGCTCACCGGCTATGTGGGAAGCCACAGCGAGTATGTGTGCAGTGGCAACGGTGATAATATAGCCAAGGCGTTGGCGGCAGATCATGGTTGGCAAATAACCACTGACAATGAGTGTGCTGTGGGCTATGACCAAAGCAACAACAACGCTACCAGTTTTTCTGCTCATCCTGTGGGCAACTACGACTGCAGTTACGGCAATTTCGGCAACGATGCCTACTTCTGGAGTGCTACCGAGTACAATGACAGCTACGCTTACTTCCGCAACCTGTACTGCAGCTACGCCTACGTGGGCAGGGACTACGACGACAAGCACGTCGGATGTTCGGTCCGTTGCCTCCGCGATTAGCAGTTTGCCGCGAGCGGAGCGAGGGGGAGGTTCCGTTGGCCTGTGGCCAACGGAATGGTGCAGGGTCACTCCTTAATGACACGGGAGGTGTGTTTTTGCGGCGCCCACCATCCCACCGCGCAATTCCTGCGTTTGTGGGGCTACCATAATAATGTAGGGCTGTCATATTATGGCAGCCCTACATTGTACCATATCTCAGAAAAATTAAATTTATTATTAACAAAGTATTAAATTTTATTGTATCTTTGCCGCCACATATCACTCGAACATTCTAACATAATCTCTTGACAATGAACAACAATGAAATTATTCTCTACCAGTCAGATGGAAGCATATCTTTGGAAGTACGGGTGGAGAACGAAACAATATGGCTGACACAAAAGCAAATGGCGCAACTTTACGGTACTGCTGTGCCCGCCATTTCAAAACACATAAAAAATATTTTTGATTCAGGAGAATTGCAGGCAGAGGCAACTGTTTCCAAAATGGAAATAGTTCAAAAAGAGGGGAACCGCTCTATTAGCCGTGCGACTTCCATTTACAATTTGGATATGATAATTGCAGTGGGCTATCGTGTGAATTCTCATCAGGCCACAAGTTTTCGAATTTGGGCCACAAAAGTGCTGAAGGAATATCTGTATCGGGGTTTTGCAATGTATCAAAGAATGGACAGAATCGAGAATCATGTAAATGAACTTTCCAATCAGGTTCAATCTTTGGTCCGCACCGCCCTGCCTCCCACTCAAGGCGTTTTCTTCGACGGTCAGATTTTCGATGCCTACGTCTTCTCCGCCAACCTTATCAAATTCGCAAAGGAAAGCATTGTGCTGATTGACAATTACATCGATGAATCTGTTTTGCTTTTGCTGTCGAAAAGGAACTCTGGTGTCCCCGCCCGAATCATCACACGGAAGATTTCGCCCCTGCTGGCAGTCGATCTGGCGAAACACAACCAGCAGTACCCTCCCATCACCATCGAAGAATCTCTACGCTACCACGACCGCTTCCTCATCATTGACGGCACGGTTTATCATGTCGGTGCCTCTTTGAAGGATCTGGGCAAGAAATTGTTCGCCTTTTCCAAGCTGGATGTTCCTGCGGAAATGCTGGTGATGTAATGTTTGCTATCGTCGCACAAATCCCGCATTATAAATTGTAGGGCTGTCAGATTATGGCAGCCCTACAAACGTCAATATATCAGACGGTTTCCTTTGATTTCCGTTGAATGACGCCGCATTATTCCCTCGGTTTGTTATCGCAATAAATACAGCGGTCGGGACCGTTTTCGGTGTGACGGAACAACAACGGAACTTTTTCCAAATTGCTGATACACTTAGCGTTGGAGCAGCAACGGGTCTTGTCTTCGAAGGCTTCGTAATGGATGGGCGTATCGTGCTCGGGATCGTTCTTCCAATCCAACAATTTGCAAATCAAAGCCATACGGACGAATTTTCCGTTTTCTACCTGACGGAAGTAAGCGGCACGCGGGTCGGAGTCCACCTCGGTGAGGATTTCGTTCACACGCGGCAGCGGGTGCAGAACGGCCATGTCGCGTTTGGCGAGGGCCATCTTTTTGCGATCCAGCACGAAGCTGTCTTTTACGCGGTCGAACTCGTCTTCATCCAAGAAACGCTCCTTCTGCACGCGGGTCATGTAGAGCACATCCAGCTCGGGCATCACCTCTTCCATCGTGCTAACCTCCTTGTACTCAACGCCGAGGCGCTCGCAAACATCGTGACGGATGTAGCCGGGCAGACGCAGTTCCTGCGGGGCAATCAGCACCACTTTGACATTGGAACGAGTGGAGAGCGACTTGATGAGGGAGTGAACGGTACGGCCGAACTTCAGGTCGCCGCAGAAGCCGATGGTGAAGTTGTCGAGACGACCGAGCTCGCGGGTGATGGTCAGCAGGTCGGTGAGGGTCTGGGTGGGGTGGCTGTGGCTACCGTCGCCAGCGTTGATGATCGGCACGCCCGATACCTTGGAGGCTGCAAACGGTGCGCCCTCAATGAAGTGACGCATGGCGATGAGGTCGGCGAAACAGCTTACCGTCTTGGCGGTGTCCTGTACCGACTCGCCCTTGGCGGTGGAGGAGCTGGCTGCCTCGGAGAAGCCCAGCACGTTGCCGCCCAGCTCCATCATGGCCGCCGTGAAACTCAGACGAGTACGGGTGCTCGGCTCATAAAACAGAGTGGCTAACTTCTTGCCTTTGCAGTGCTCTGCATACTTTTTCGGGTTAGCGATAATATCCAGTGCAAGGTGGATGATTTCATCAGTTTCTTCTACCGTGATGTCGGTAGGGTCGATTAAATGTTTCATAATGATTGTTTTTTTTTATTGTTTATTGTTTATTTGTTGATTCGTTGATTTTGAGTTAAGGAGTTAAGAAGTGAAGAAGTTAAGGTAAAGGTGGCAACCTGTCATTCATCCCTTAATCCTTTCATCTTTTCCTCATAAATTATTCCGGAACTCAAGCACCGTCTGTTTTTGTTCGGGTGTGATGTATTTCTCGGCGATGGCCACTTCCACCAGTGCGTCGAGGTTGGAGAGGGAGTGGTACTCGGTTTTGGCTTCCGCAAAGTTGTGGGTGGCAGCTTTCAAACCGTAGGTGAAGATGCTGATGACGCCCAGCACTTCGGCACCGGCCTCGCGGAGCGCGTCCACCACCTCGATACAGCTGCCGCCCGTGGAGATGAGGTCCTCGATGACCACCACGCGGGTGCCGGCCTCCATCTTGCCTTCAATACGGTTGGTGCGGCCGTGCGACTTGGCAGAGGAACGCACGTAGCCCATCGGCAGGTTCAGCAGTTCCGACACGATGGCGGCATGGGCGATACCCGCCGTGGCCGTACCCATCAACATTTCGCAGTTGGGGTAGTGCTCGCGTACCAGTTCCGCCAAGCCCTGCTCCACCTTCTTGCGTGCGGCCGGCGCCGACAGCACCAGCCGGTTGTCGCAGTAGATGGGACTTTTGATACCACTGGCCCAGGTAAACGGGTCGTCAGGACGCAAAAACACCGCCCCGATTTTCAAGAGTTCAGATGCAATTTCTTGTGATTTCATGATATGATGTTGATTTGTTTATTCGTTGATTTGTTGAATGTAGAGACGTTGCGCGCAACGTCTCTACGTTTCAATTTTCAGTTCCCAAAAATTCCTTCTTGCAGCGCAGGTAGGCGGACACGGGGTCGGGGGCTTGGGTGATGGGGCGGCCCACCACGATGTAGTCGGAGCCCAGCTCGCGTGCCCGTGCCGGCGTGGTGACCCGCGACTGGTCGTCGGCGGCCGAGTCGGCAAAGCGCACCCCCGGCGTCATGGTCAGGAAGTGGCTGCCACACGCCTCCTTCACGATACCGGCCTCCAGCGGCGAACATACCACCCCGTCGAGACCTGCCTCGCGGGCGTTCATGGCATAGTGCTGCACCGTCTCCCCAATCGGATGGTCGATCAGCAACTCCTTGCGCATCACCTCCTCGCTGGTGGAGGTGAGCTGCGTCACTGCAATCAGCAAGGGACGCTGTCCGCCGTTGCTGCCTTCGGTCAGCCCCTCCAAGGCGGCCCGCATCATCGCCGTGGTGCCCGCCGCATGCAGGTTGCAGATGTCAACGCCCATGCCCGCCAGCACTTTCATCGACTTGCGCACCGTGTTCGGAATGTCGTGCAACTTCAGGTCGAGGAACACGTGGTAGCCTCTGCGTTTCAGCTCCCGCACCATGGCCGGGCCTTCCGCATAATACAACTCCATACCGATTTTTACGTAGGGATGCAAATCTTTGAAACCTTCCAAAAATTTCAAGGTTTCTTCCGCTGTGTTGAAATCTAATGCGATGATTACGTCTTTTGCCATATTATTCAATGATTCCTATTATTTCTGATAATTTATTGATTTTCAATTCTTTCATAACAGATGGAAGGTTCTCCACAATCTGTGGGCATACAAACGGGTTGCGCAGGTTCTCGCTGCCCACCTGCACTGCCGTGGCACCAGCCATCATCATCTCCACCACATCCTCCGCACTGGCCACGCCGCCGCAACCCACCACCGGAATGTGGCAGGCCTTGCTCACCTGATACACCATGCGCAGGGCGATGGGGAAAACTGCCGGACCGGAAAAGCCGCCCATCTTGCGGGCCAGCACCGGTTGGCGACGGCGGATGTCGATACGCATCCCCAGCAGCGTGTTGATGAGGGTGAGGCCGTCGGCACCGGCCTCCTCGCAGGCCTTCGCAATGACCACGATGTCGGTGACGTTGGGACTGAGTTTCACGATCAGCGGCTTGTGGCACACCTCGCGCACAGCCTTCACCACAGAGGCGGCGCCATCGGGTGTGGTGCCGAAAGCCATGCCGCCGTTATGCACGTTGGGACACGAGATGTTCAACTCCACGATTTCTACTTTCGGCGCAATCAGCTCACAGCAAGCACGATAGTCGTCGAGCGAGAAACCGCACACGTTGCCGATGATGGGCTGGTGGAAGTGCTGGCGCAGGTGGGGAATCTCCTCCTCGGCCACCACTTTGGCGCCGGGGTTCTGCAACCCTACCGAGTTAAGAAGTCCCGACGGGCACTCCGCGATGCGCGGGGTGGGGTTGCCGAAACGAGGCTCGAAGGTGGTGCCCTTTATCGAGATGGAGCCCAGTACGTTAAGGTCATAAACCTCCGACATCTCCGCGCCGAAGCCGAAGGTGCCGCTGGCGGGTATTACCGGGTTTTGCAGCTTCACGCCGCACAAGTTGACAGACAGATCTACCATATCAGTTCCTCCTTTCTGAAAACGGGGCCGTCTTTGCAGATGCGTTTCGCGCCGTGGGTGGTCATCAGGCTGCAGCCCATACAGATGCCGAAGCCGCATCCCATGCGTTCCTCCAAACTCAGCTCGCCGTCGGTGGTCACCGCCGCGTTCAGCGCTTTCAGCATCGGGGTGGGACCGCAGGCGTAGAAGTAGTCGTAATCGCACTCTGGCAGCAGTTCGGTTACCAGACCTTTGTGGCCGAATGAGCCGTCCATGGTGGCGTAAATAGTTTTATCACAAACTTTTGCAAATTCTTTTTGGTAAAAGATTTCCGACTGTGAGGCAAAACCGGCGACGAGGGTGGTGTCGATGCCTTTGGCTCGCAGTTCCACCGCCAGTTGATAGAGCGGGGCGGTGCCGATTCCGCCGCCGATGAGCAGCGCCTTGCGGCAGCTGTCGGAGATGTGGAAGCCGTTGCCAAGTTGGAGCAGACCATTCACCACGTCGTTCGGAACGAGTTTCGTCATCTGGGCGGTGCCTTTCCCCACTACCTTATATACGAGGGTGACTTTGCCAGGCACCGACTCGCACACCGAGATGGGGCGGCGCAGGTACTGGCCTTTCACCTCCACTTCAACGAAAGAGCCGGCAGCCAGTTGCGGAATCTCGCCGGCCAGTTCGAGCCGGAAGATTCTCGATGCCACCTCCTCATTTCGCATCACTACAAGATTTCTTTTGATCATCTTTCTTTACAAAAAAAAAGTGACTTAAAAATAAGTCACTTATACAATAAAAAAACGGAAACCCTTACAGCTCAGCGCTGTATTAGGGATTTCCGGTGTTCTTTCTCTTTGGTGCATATTGGCTGCAAAAATACTACTTTTTTCCGAATGACGTGCAGCTGATTTTTAATTTTTTTGCACTTATGAACCGACACCATTCTATGGAGCGTCTATTCCCTGTCATCTCTCTTGTTGAGGATGATGAGCGCGCCGATGACGCCGGGCACCCAGCCGATGGCGGTAAGGATCAGCACAATCAGGAAGGAGCCGCAGCCCTTGTCGATAACCGACAGCGGCGGGAAGATGATGGCTAACAGAACGCGGAGACAGGACATAATGGTTATTTTTTAAGGGTTTCTAATGCACGACAAAGTTGGTCGGGACAGGAGGTGGCTTTATCGCCGCAGCGGATGCCGTTGAGCTTTTGGATCACGTCGTCGATTTTCTGGCCTGTGACCAGCCGGCAGATGCCTTGCAGGTTGCCGTGGCAGCCGCCATAGAAGGAGACCTGCTGGATGATGCCGTCATCATCAACCGTCACATCAATAAATTGCGAGCAGGTGCCTAGGGTTTTGTAGAGGGTGTGGGGCATAATCAGTAAGATTTGTTATGTTTTACGTATTTCATTAACGTTGCCAAAGAAATTCCTTCGGGGGCAGCGCTCTGATGGCCTCTCTTGATAATGCCGTCTTTAATCATTTTACCAATATCCCAGACGACATCTTTAAATTCTTTGTCAGGTTCGTTAGAAGAAATGTCAAAAACCACGTAGTAGGGCAAAGATGGTTTGTAAGAGGAATTGGCATCAATGGCGCTTAACCTTTCCTTTGACATAACCCTTGGGCCTTTGTCGCCTAATCTCAACATGATTTGTTTTTCGTCTTTGTGCAGTAGCAGATATCTTGCCGAAGAAATCTCTTGTTTTAATCGGACTGAACCATTTCCTGTGTCAGTTCTCGTATTGTATAGTTTGTTACCGAGTATCCATTTCAGATGGTTCTCATCTCGGAAAGAGCCCAACAACACAAAGGTTTCTTCCGGTACCAAGTTTCGGTTGTTCCCATACGGCTCCGGCATAGGTTCGCAGACCACAAATGGCTCATTTTTATGGATTTCGTATGTGTGGTACGACATGCGTTCCCGTTGGGAAGCCCTATTGAGCATGTGTGCCAAAATATCACGCAAGAAGTGCTCGATTTCTTTCGAATCCTTTTCTAGGCTGTTTGGCGACAGGCAAAAGGCTCCCAACCCAGGCAATACTTCATGAAAACCTTTAAGTCTTTTGTTTTCCGAGCCGGGATAAAGAATGTATGCACCGCTTGTCCGACGGATAGCATCTTTGTAGGCGTGCATTTTCAGCAAATCCACCCGTTTGTATATGCCTTTTTCTTCATCCTTCTTTTCCTGATTCATCAGCAAATCTTCTTTCGAAAGTTCTGCATCCACATCTTCAAAAGTGTGGGTGTCATCAGGTTCTTTTTCGTTGAGCAGGATTCGGTTCAGTTTATACTTTGCGTCAAAGTGAATGTGGACAATCAAGTCTTGTTTTTCCGCATCCTCTTCCTCGATGTCTCCCGGCCAAATCGACAAGGTGTAATCGGGGCGCATGGCAGTAGTCCACGAGCCGCTTTTGTCCAACTGGTTGGATGTGCTGAAAGTGCGATTGTAATACAAACGAACATTCAATGTTCGAGAGGCTTCGCGGAATAGACCGCCAATCATTTTCATCTTGCCTTGCCTGAGTTCGAGATTGATATGGTCATGATCGGGTTTGACTAACTTCTTTTCATCTTCTTCCGTCAGTTCCAAATGGAAGGTCTCCTTGACGATGTCAAGCAACTTGAAGAACACCCAATATTCGTAGAGTGCTGCCACATTGCGTTTGCCAGCCTGATATACGTTGTCGCCGCCTTTCCAAGTGATTTGCGCTGCTAATTTTGACATCATCCAGGCCTGCAGCACTTCCCGATAACCTTCTTTACGCTGCAATGCGGGACTATTCAAAGTCATAGTCTGCAAGTTGGAAACATCCAGGAAGAAGCTGCGGTTCAACCATCCTGTCAGCTTGTTTGCCGTCAGTTCGGCTTCGTCTTTCAGTCTTGGACTGGCATTTTTGCATTGCTGAATGGTACTGCAAAATGAAGAAAACGACTGTAATACAAACTTCACGAAACGGTTTTCCGCCACATCGACGGTGTCTTTCTTGTAGGAAACCGACAATCTTCGCGGAACGCTGTCGATATGGTCGCCAATAGTTATTCCTTCTCCCAATGATAGCCGATTCTTGCTGGAGGCAATTTGTCTTATTTCTTGTCTGCCAAGTCTCTTTACGGAACAAATGTCTCTTTCTATGGTCGTTCCCGTCCATTTGTGAATGGGGTTGTAAAGAATCTT
>JAEEGH010007299.1_pt1 | contig 26659 bp, 20 predicted proteins | sample 9134181 | NCBI WGS metagenome assembly JAEEGH01 (sample SAMN16246544, study PRJNA631951) | gut metagenome | biome: gut microbiome; feature: rumen; material: DP-attached | host: Bos | place: Iran: Karaj | collected 2018-10 | reverse complement strand
TATTGCCGATCAGATTAAGGGTCATTCTTATCGGAAGAGTATCTTGATTATCGGCGCAGGTCATGTCATCAGCGTCAAGGAAATGCTAAAGCAGGTTTATCCGGAACTGCACGTAGTCTTGATGTACGATGAAGAATGATGACTGAAGGCTTGACCGCTTTCTCATTGACATCGGCAAGGGTGCGGGCGTTGCGCCATAAGGTAATGTCGTGATAAAGTGCTATCTGTATTCGATAAATCAAAATCTATAAACATGAAAGAGAGACTCCGTTGAATTCGGTTTTTAACAGGCCTCACCCTAACAGTAATTTATGCGTGAATTGATTGACACTATCAGAAAATCAAAGTGGGCTACTTTGGTTTTGATAATACTAGGATGCGTTCTTGTATTCTGGGTTCAGTGGAATGCATCTGAATGGCTTGCACCACTTCATCTGCAATCTCGCTCTTTAGGTCAGTATATCTTAAAATGGTTATTGACCTTCATTCCAGTGATAATCATTCTTTTGATATTGCATAGACCATCAGCTATAATAGAATCTCTCGGCCTTAAAGGTTCAATTCTGAAAGGAGTATCATTCGGTTTCCTATTTACGACCCCTTTGTATATATGTTTTGCCATTATCGGGAAATTCAATTCTGAACTGACTTTCATCTATGTCCTGCAATGGTGTTTGCTTGCGGCGTTAATCGAAGAAATCTTGTTCAGGGGGTTTCTCTTCGGGCAATTATTTCGGGTGGGAAAATTTGGATTCTTTTGGGCGGCCTTACTGCCTGCCGTTTTTTTCGGGATGTTCCACATATACCAAGGTCACGACTTCCTCTCCTCTTTGGCTGCTTTTGGAGTAACGATGGTAGGTTCATTCTTCTTTAGTTGGATGTATGTGGCATGGAATTTCAACTTATGGGTTCCTATCTTCCTTCATTTTTTCATGAATCTAGCGTGGGCTTTATTTGTGGTTGAAGGTACTGAAAACGCTGCTGGTGGCTTGATTTCAAATATCTTGCGTGTGGTTTGTGTGTTATTTGCGATTGTGTTTACCGTCTTCTATGATAGGAAAAGAAACAAGGAGGCATTGAATATCCCTGTCTTCAAGATATAAAGAATTCCAATTTCTAGGTCTGAACACCGATGACGATCACCCTTCATACCTGGAACAACCGCGACAAGCCGGCGCTGATGGCGCTCTGCAATGCCGTTGACAGGACATTTCTGTCGGACAGACTGCCGTATCCTTATACCGAAGCGGATGCTGACTGGTGGCTTGGGATGGTGGCGGAGAATGAGGGAAAGGAGGGTGTCTGGCGGTCCATCGTCCTGGATGGTCAGATTGTCGGCAGCATTTCCGTGGAGAGGATGGCCGATGAGCAGCGCAATGCCGGGTCGATTGGCTATATGATTCTGACGCCATTCTGGTCCCAGGGTATCGGCACGGAAGCGGTTCGGCAGATCTGCGGGATTGCGTTCGGGGAATTGGCGTTGGAGCGCATCGTAGGCGAGGTATTCCCGGAAAACCTGGCATCGGCACGTGTCCTGGAGAAGAATGGCTTCTGGCTGGAGGAAACGATGGTCGGGGCTGTTGTGAAAGTCGGGAAAGCGATGGATATGATCACTTATTTCCTAATGAGAACTACCCAGTAGCCGTTTTTGTCGGAGCCTTCGCGGTCGAGGACTTTCCGGCTGCGGAGGCTGGCAATTTGCTTCTTGACGGTCTCAAATTTAATGTTCAGCTTATTGGCAAGGGTTTCCCGTGTCAGCATGGGGTCATCTACCAGGGCGTCGATGATACGCTGGGCCGTCTTGCCGAGGGGGCGTGTCTTTACAGGGGAACTTTCTGCGGTTACAGGGGAAGTTTCTCCGGTTACAGGGTACTTTTCTTCATCGGCGGACTGCCGTCGTCTCGCGATGAGATGGCGGCAGTTCTCGTGATGTTTATTTGGCCCTTTCTTTCTGCTGACTATCAATTAGTTATGCGTAATTCTCCGCATTTGAGCTATGATTATTGGCCCTTTTTCTGGTCCTTTGCCTGCTTGCTCATTTCATTGAGTCCGATTTCGACGGCCTTGGAAATCAACGCCATTTCGCTCTCGTATCTTTTGCTCAATGAATAGGTGCGCATTTTGCCATCCCCGGCATAAGAGAGCATTCCGTTTTCAACCAGTTTCTCTATATAGCTGCGTATCTGCTTTCTGGAGAGGTGGCCGACGAAGAGATTTGCGAAATCGCCCATTTTGGCCGTCTTGTTTTTCTTCAGGAACGAGGCCACGATCGACAGGACCTGGCTCTCGTCCCAGTCCGTCAGATTGAAATACTCGGACATTTTTCCGGACATTTCATAGTAGTCTTTTCCAAGTATGTAGTAGGTCCCGCTTGTCCTGCCACGCTGTTCTATGTATCCAGCCTTCAGCAACTTGGTGACAATCTTCTTGTCCAGGGACTGGCGGCTCTTTGTCTGACGGATCGTATTGAGCGTAAGGACATCATACACCGTGAGCTTGGCATCGTCCGGGAGCGAGTCCTGAATGGCATTGATGAACTGGGAGAAAGCGGCATCCTCAATTCTTGAAGAAAGGATGAGGGTAACGCAGAAATCATCTGTCTTCGTATAATCAGGAGCCGGTTTTCCTTCGGAGAGGGTATCAAGGTAGATGTTGTCCACACCCTGACCGGAGCGTTCCACCAAGCCGGTCTTTGAAAGAACATCAGCGAGAAGCCTGTTTCTCGGGGTGCTTTGGACATAGAGTATGTTGTCTATGGTAACCCCGTGGGGGAAACCGCCGGGATTGAGGAAAATCATCTGGGTGGGATATTGTTTCACGACTATCTCTCCCTGAATGTCATAAGCCCGGTGCGCGATGGCGTTGTTCAATGCCTCGCGAATGACATCTTCATTGAACAGTGGAATCTCGTAATCCTTATAGATGCCGCTGCGGACCGGTACCGAACCATTCCTGGAATTGATGGCAGCCCAGAGCTTGTCAATCATGATATAATATGGGCCATCGAAGAACTCCCTGGCATCAAAGTGAATGTTGGATTCGCTGGTCCTGTATTCAAGTGAAATCTTTGCCTGAGGGTACTTGCTGTTGATGACAGCCTTCTTCCCGACAAGGATTACAGCCGCATTGGTCACATTTCCCTGAAAAACCAAGCCGAGATCGGAAAGCGCCTGATAGTTGTCCAGAGAGCGGAAGGAAGGATTCTTCTGCTTCTTGGCATACTTGTCCTTCAGGATCTCTATGGCATCTTTGTCCAGGTCGTCAATTGTGACCCCTTCGCAGAATTGTTCGGAGAAATCCGGTTCCTGCTCCTGAATGATGCTGAGATAGACTTCATCCGACATAGGCTTCAACTCTTCTCCCACACGCATGAGCGGAACGTCTTCGAACTTAAATACCCGACCTTTGGGGCGAGAGGGGACATCTATGACAAGGACTCGTTTGTCATCCTCATAAAGTTCGTAGATGTCTGTCCTTATCCCGGTATCATTATATATCTTGGACTCAAGCAGGCCGATACTGTTCTCGTTTTGCTTGGTGCCAATGACTTTGTGTGGATAAGCATCTTGCATGCCGATGACCAAAGAGCCGCCTTTCTCATTGCAGAGTGCCGTGACGTAACCAAGAATGCATTTGCGCCTGTCGGAAGGATTCGTTTTGGTCGCACCGTTGTAAGACACGTTTCCCTGCTCGCCTTTTTTGAATTCCACGTGATCTTCAGTCTCACGCATTGATTTGAGTTGTTCTATCGTCTTTCTCATTTTCTGGCCCTTTAATCGTCAAGTGTCTAATTGATTATCAGATAGTTACACTTATCAAGCATCTATCTGCATTGCAAATATAGTCATTTTTTCTGGCCCTTCAAAAGGACCAGAAAAACTTTTGTAAAAAGAATCAGAATTATTCTTCCAGACCCTTCATCGAAAAGCGGCGGCGGCTTCTAGGTAGGTGTAGTTCGGCTTCGACCTGGGCGAGGATTTCGCGGTGCTTCTGGGCCTGTTTGCAGGCGAATTCGCGGTTCTCGCGGCGGAAGGAGAGAGTGACTCTATAGGAACCACAAACGGTTCTGAAAAGGCTCTGGAATGGCATCTCCTTCAAAGTGAGGTGCCATTTCTGCTACCATCTCCGGATACTTGATAGTGACAGGAAGATTCTGCTGTTTAACAGACTTCCAGTAGATGCGGCTGAACTGATAGACCTGGTCGATAAGTTCGCGAATAGTCCTGGCATCAATATCTCCGTCATAATAGGGACAATCGATACGCAACTTGACAGGGAAGGGGAATCCGTCGTAAGGATTGAACCGACATCCGTAGTATCGTGTGTTGTTGCAAAGCAGGTATGTCTTAGCGCCGAGGTTAATGTAGCGGCCGCTGTAGGGCATCATATCCATCGTGGCACCGTCAAACAGCACTTTGTCTTCCGATTCGGTCTTGTTGATGGAAATGATGTAAATCGGGATGTCCAGGTCAAGAGCACGCAGTCGGTCTTCGATAAGGTCATATTCGTCTTCGCGCATCACCTTGTAGTAGTGGATGACCAGGCGTTCTGGTTTGCCCTTAACCTTAGTGAAGTTGATGATAGCCTCCTCAATGGAGCCGGCGAGTTCTTGGGTCTCATCGCTGAGGAAGTATTCGAACGTGTTGAATAAGCCAGTATTCTCGAAGGAGAAGGCCGAGCCGATGTACTGTGTGTCGCCAGTTCGGAAGGCTCCTACACCGACAACAAGTTCGTCAATCCTGTCAGTCCTGATACGCCAGGGAATTCCGCCGAGTTTGGCGTTGATGGCGATGGCCATGTTCTGGAGCGTATAGGCGAAGTTCTTGAGCGGGCGACCTTTAGAATCGGTTCCTTCGTCTTCCTTCAGAATCTTTATCATCTTACGGGTCTCAATGCACTGGGATGCGATGTTCTCCTGCATCAAAACCTTTTTGACCCTGTAGTAAATTTCGCGGGCGTTCTTGTCGGAAGTGTCTTTGCCGTGTGGAGTCAGATAGATGGCAAGATAGGTAACTCCTTCCTCTTTCTGGAGGCCAGCAAGGAAATTCTGAATCTCCGGAAGCGGGTTCAGTTTATCGCTGAATGACAGGTGGTAGCCTTTGGGAGCGGGGACAACGGGCTTTCCAGTGTACTTTGAGAGGCCTTTGAAAAGGTCTTTATATCCTTCTTTACCGAAGTATTTCAACAGTTGGCGAGCCTGTACCTTGTCATCCTGATGGAATATGTAGATGAGCTGTATGTTAGTTTGCTTGGGCTCTTCGAGCGGGCCGTTGTTCACGCCCATCTGTGGGTTGAAATCAACTACACCTCCGCCGAATACAAGTTCCTGGGAGCCAGAGGCGGTCTTGCCGCACTGGAGTTTTGTGGCCCAGGAGAAACCGTCTTTGTCGATGTTTATTAAGGCACGGAACTCATCGCAATCCAGGAAGGAGTCGTAGAAGAACTTTATCTTCTCGTAATACTTCTTGTAGCGGTTCTCCGGCTTTTTCTTCTTCTGATAAACCTCGTCGGCTTCCTCTTCGACGTCCTCCATTTTAAGATAGTCTGCAAGCCGAGGCCACATCATAGGATACGCATTCGCAGGATTGAATGTCTTGCGGCGTTTGGCCAGATAATCGTAGTGGTCTACAATGTGGTTCGTGCCGCCATCGGGACGTTCCTCGAAGTACAGGACCTTGCTGACGAGGCTTAGGGTGAATACGGGTTTAGATGATTCGTCCAGCGGATCTGACGATTGCTCGAGAAGGTCCGCAACGCTTTTTTTATAGATAAGGGCGGGACGGTCGTAAGATAGGACCAGCTGTGGGTGCTTGTTGAAATTATCGTAGTCAACCTTGACGGTGAAGCGGTCGTACTGCCAGCAGTCACTGCGCTTATTTCCTTGCTTGTCGAGCACCCAGGCCTGGTTGTCCTTGGTGATCCGGTTCATCTCAACTGGGAAACCCTTCTTGTACTTCAGCCAGTAGTTGATGAGGCGATTATAGAAGCGTTTGCCGAAGTAGTAATTCTTGTGGTTGCTGAGATCCACTTCGAGGGGGAGCATGTCTTCGTGCTCCTCGTCAAAGGAAGTGTAGAGAAGTTCGCCATTCTTCAGGTTGGGAAAGATGGTTTCGATACCAACCGGGAAATTGACCATATTCAATTGTCTCAGATGGTAGCCTTTGATGTCAGTCCGCGAAAACCAGAAGGTACGCGGCCCGGACGGAAAGTCAAAACGAATTGTATTCAAAAACAATCGCTCGTCTGGGCTGTTTGCATTATATGTTGAACCTCTATAATATGCCATTTCTGCTGATATATTTCAATTGACAAATTTACAAAAATATCAGCAGATTATGGCATATAAATTCGAGGACTACAGAAGGTTGACTATGGATTTGTAAGCTTCTTGTACCGGCCATGAGCGACGTTCTCAAGTATGCCTTCTTCACACCATTTTCTTATGGTTCGGTCGATGGATTTGGCATTGAGACCGACCTCCTCGGCAAGCTGAGCATAGGTCTTTCGGTCGAACTCCGCAGGGAGCCTTTCCAGGAAGACCTGCTTGAGTCGGCCACGCTGTCCACCCTTCGCCATGATCGGTTGCGGTGTAGAGGGAAGGGTGCTGAAGACCTTCGCGTTGTGCTGGATGAGCGTCAAGGCGATGGTCTTGGCCGTCTGGTAGTCGATGTCCAGGCAGATGATGTCATCCTCATAGTTGCCGTCTTCGGTAAGGCGGAGCACCGATATGCACATCGCAATGCGGAACATTATCACGCCCAGGCGACGGACGGAAGCGACAAACTCTTCACCGCATTCGGCTACGTACTCGTCCTGCAGGGCGTCGAAGGTCGCATTAAAATCTTCTTCCTGCTCTATTGTAAAGCGGAATTTGAGATCGTGGTCGGCGCTCCTAAGGATATTGTAGAGGTCCTGGTATTCCGCACCCATCTTCTGGAAGTATTCGTCAAGGGTGCCGTCCATCGTGTTGTCGAAGACGTTATTCCAGATGAGCCGGGTATTCAGGAAGTAGAACGCGAAGCGGCTGAAAAGGCCGTTCTCGGCATCGGTGATGAGGTTGAGAATCTGCCTCGGCGTGCCGGTGAGCAACGTGGACAGCTTGGGATGCTTCAAGTTGACATACTCCCGATCTTTGCGGCGAACATAGGAGATGGTCTCGTGGTGGAAGGCCTTGCGGAAGCCGTCGCTGTAGTTGCCGTAGTCAGAGCCGAAAGTATTGGCCAGGGTGTCGCCCTCGGTCTCGAACATCAGGCCCTCGCCACCATTATCGGAGAGTACCTGGTACACCGCCGTGGCGCTGCTGTTAGCCGGGATGAAGAGCATCCGGAGAGGCGGCTCCTCGGGCTTTTCCATCTGTGCCTTTTTCTTGCCAGCCGCATTGTACTCGGCCAGCTTCTGCTTGTATTCCATCACTTCGGCCTCGTTGACCTCGCGGAGGCGGTCATGGATGGGCTCGACCAGATAGCGGCAGAGCGTTAGGCGACCTTTGCCGGAGGAGGCACGGGCAGCGACGAACAGGAAGAGGTTCGGGTAGACAATCCGCTTGTCATATATGCCGCATACGTGGGGCATACAGGCAGAGAGGACGGTCAGGGAGCCGAGCAAGAGGATGTCGGCGTCATACACAGAGTTGCTGACGTCAACAATGCGCCGCAAGAACTCGGGCAGGTTGTCCCGGATGTCCTGGGAGAAGGTAGGCATCAACTCTTCCTCCTCCATATCCGCAGTTTCGGCAGAATCCGCAATATCTGCACTTGTATTATCTGCGGAAATGGAAGGGACAGGGGAATCCGCAGAATGGCTCTTTGCAGATTTTGCGGAAGTTGCGGATATTGCAGATTTGGTGACAAGGCTCACACCGGCATCCTTCGCCTTCTGGAAGAAGGTTTTGATAGTGACGCCGGTTCCATGGGCACGGAGGCACTTGTCGTACTGCTTATCGCATTCCTGCTCGTTGTAGCCGGAATTGAAGCGGGAGATACGATGGAAATAGTCGCGCCCAGACTCGCCAAGAGCGTCCGAGAGGGCAAAGCCCAAATCACGCCAGTTGTCGTAGCCTGCCGTGATGTCGATGCCAGCGGCTTCGATTCTCTGGGTGATGAGTTCGATGTCATCGGCCTGGTCGGAAGGGGAGACTGCTATCGGTCTTTCTTTGGCCGGAGAAGAAGGAGCCGAAGGCATCCATTCTTCTGGATTGAATGTATTTTCTGCCATAATTGTCAAATAAAGAGAGGGTTAATAAATGCGGCGGGATCGTAGGGCAAGAAACAAGGACGCGCTATGTCCTTGCCCGAGCGGTCAATCTGAATGCCGTATGTTTTAAGGATATAGTTGTCAACAGCGCGGAAATAGTCGGAGTGCGACAGGCTGCCACGGTTGATTTCGATGACCCATTTGAGTCCGTCGCCCGACGGGCTGCGGAAAAGAAGGGCCGTGTCGAAGAACTTGTCGTCCAGCAGGCGCTTAAACAGCTCCTCGAGGCCGGGAACGTGGTCAAAATCGACGCAAAGCAGGTTGGACACAGTCTTTACCGTTTCGTTGCTGCGGACGTCAAATTCGCCGCAAAACGTGGCGTATGCGAAGTGTGACTGTTTGTAGAGCGCGGCCTTCTTCTTGTCGGTGATGGTGCGCAGGGTAAGCGTCTGCTCCTTTGCGTATGGTCCGACAATGTAATTGTATGCATCCAGGATGGTGATGCTCTTGAAGGCGTACTTGTTGGTGATCGGAGCCTTGAAGAATGAGAATTTCGGTCCCTTGTCTACGTGTTCCTGTGGGGCGTTTGCATACTGGGCAGAAGCTGCGTCGAGATGAAGGTACATCTCTCGGTTGAGCGTCTCCAGTAGTTCCTGTCCCGTCTGATGGTAGTAGAGGCTGGCGAAATCCAGGGCGTCGCCATCCGGTATGGAGCCGAACTGATCCTTGTGATGGGCTGTCTCGTCGGACAGCTTGACCGATGGATCATTCTTGTCATACCAGATGTGAAGGCTCTGAATGCCCCCGGCAAAGGGGTTGCGGACGATGCCGCAATCCCTACCGGTGACTTTCATTACGACCTCGCCGGGGTAGAACTGGCGCAGGATGTGCGCGTATATGTCCACGCCCCAGTGGGTTCGACGGAGTACAGACTCCCGGTTAATCACTTTCTCCATAACGCTCGCGTATGTTAAACATTACGTAGTTGTTGCGGAGAACGCGCTCCAGGTCGCGCTTAAGGTACCAGATCTTGTGACCGATCTTGGTGTAGGGGATGGTGCCGTTGGACCGAAGGGTCTGGAGGGTGCGGGCGCTGATGTGCAGTTTCTGCATCACCACCTGACCGTCAATCCAATCCTCGAGGAAGGCCCGCTCGCAGAGGACATCGAGTTGCTCGTCGGTCAGGTCATCGATGCTGATGATCTTGCGCTTGAGTAGCTCTTCCTGGATGAAGGGGCACTGGCGTAACACCTTGGCGAAATCGTCCGTGGGGTCGGCTGCTATCGCAACCATGATGTCCCCGATTCTCTTCGGCTCGCTCATTTCCCAAGGCGTTTACGATTGACATAATCCTGTGCTGCGGCTTCCATCTCAGCCTCGGTTTGCTGACGGGCGGAGTTCATCCACTCTTCAATCTCCGAGCGCTTGAAAGACAGTTTCTTGCCCTTTTTGTAGTACGGAATGAGGCCGTTACGAATCCATCCGTAGATGGTCGGGGCGGCTGGATGGTCAGGCAGGTATGCCTGCAATTCCTTTACATCCATCCACTTTGAAGCGGGTTCAGGCACGGGGGCCTGGTTTTGTTTTTCGAGTAGCGACTCGAGGCGGTCGATTTTCTCGACGAGGTACGACACTGCTGCCGGCAGGTCGTTGAAAGTAATGGAAGTCTTTTCCATATTTTTCAATTGCATTTAAAAGTGATACAATTGAAGCCCTCACAAGCGGCCCGGGCTTCGTTTGAACCGCTTGCTGGGGACAAATATAGAATAGGCTTTTCTGGATTCTTGGGACAAAAATAGACTCCGCGCGGAGTGGGTGCGGAGTGCGGAGTCGGGCATTAAAAAAGCACAGACCCCAGCGGATTGGAATCTGTGCTAAATGGCTTTGTTGTATTTTTTTTTGAAGGCGCGGAGTGCGGAGAGTTTTTATGCTCTGCAGGCGTCGATTGCCTCCTTGATTATTGCATCAATCTTATCCGTGCCAGTCTGTGGTTTCTTTTGGTCTTTTAGGTTTGTAGGGTCAAAAGTTGTACCGGCCCCGTCCGTAAAGCAATTGCATGCGGCCACCCATTTGGAGCCTTCGTCGCGAATAGGGGCGGCCTTATAGAGCATTTTGACGAAGTAGGAGAGCATGCTCTTTCCTCCGATCCAGACGAGTTTTGTTTTGATCTGCTTGCCGGCGAAGCAATCCTTGAACTCGGAGATGACGTGGCCTTTCTTCAGAAATCCATCACGTTCAAGACCAAGCCAAAGACTTGTGAGGAATGCGCCTCCTATGTTTTTGAAACTGCTATCCAGCCAGAACCCTTTCTTGCCGACGGCGCGACCGCCAAGTTTCTTCTGTTTCGGCGGCGGAGTCTCGCGAATGATTTCCGCAATAATAGGAGGTGTGGGTGGACGTACGCCCAGAACCTGCAGATAGAAATCATCGCAGGACATTTTCTTGCTATCGTCGATCTGGTCGCTATAATGAAATTGGAATTCCAGGAAAAGCCGGATCAGTGAGAGTTGCAAGTAGTTGAATATGAATGCGCACTCTTTTCTGTTGACTGCATCTTTGAAATTGACATTATCGGCGAGGAGCTGGTCCAGCTCATATCCGTTCTGTCGAATCATCTTATCGAGTTCCTCCACGTTACCGCGAATGGTACGACGCATCTGCATCAGCTTGAATGCGATGCGGGGAGCGCTGGCGTTAAAACACTCGTGGAAGGCGGCATTCAGCGTCTCAATTACGTTATTGTCAATCAGTTTCCGGTAGTACTTAACCTTATAGTTGAATTCGTAGGCTGGGAAGTCCATTTTGTAGTGGGGGACATAAACCTCTACAGCATCCTGCAATTGACGGAACTCTGGAGCATAGTAGTCATCACCCAGGTTGGTGTTGATGTTCGGTCTAAGCGAACCACTGATTATTTGTCGCGTAGTGCTCATGGTTTAGTCCTCCTTAATCTTAATCACCTCAGCAGCCTCGCGTTTCTTCTTGTCGATGAGGTCGGCGTAGATTTGGGTTGTACTGACGTTCTTATGGGTAAGCATCTTGCTGACGGTGTAGATGTCGGCACCACCGGCAATGAGCTGCGTGGCGTAGGTGTGGCGGAAGCAATGGAAGGTCACGTACTTGGTGATGCCGGCTTGTTTGAGCCAGGGTTTCAGGTAGGTGTTGACCATATTGCGGGTAAGGCCTTTGAAAATGAGCCCTTCTGAAGGCTCGCCGCAGAGCGCCAGGGCCTCTTCGCTTATGGGGATTGTTGCTTCCGTGTCAGTCTTCTCAGTGCAGATTCGGATACACTTTCCGCCGTCCGGGAAATCTCGTACATCGTTCCAGGTTAGTGCGAGGATGTCACTGATACGAAGGCCGGTAAGACAGCTGAACAGGGATGCCGCACGGAGGACCGGATACTCGCAGGGGGTATTGTAGAGTTTCCTCAATTCGTCCATCGTAAGGTATTCTCGGCGAGTCTCTTTTGTCTCGATCTTCTCCAGGTTATCGTTGATGTTTTCTTTCAGGTAGCCTTCCTTGTATGCTGCAGCGAGGAAGGCCCGGAAGGTGCTCCAGTAGCCGGATGCTGAGTTCTGGGAGATTTTGAGCTTCTTACTATTGAGCCGATTGGCGGTGAGCAGGTAGTCGCGGAATCCGTTGCAGAGTTCGACGTTCAGATCTTTGAAGGCGCATTTGCCGTGGACGAACTTGTTGAAGTGGTCATAGGTGCCGAGCCATTTCGGTCCCTTGGTGAGCATCAGGGAGTGGAGATACTCTACAGCATCCATCTTAGCCTTGCTCTTGTCGATGAAGCCGTATTGCTCATTGATGAGCGACAACTCACGCTGAGCACGGATGGCCTCGGCCTGCTTCAGCTTGGTGGCGTTGGTCCGGCGATCCTGCGGGGAGCGCGGGTCTTTGGCTATATAGATGCCCAGGTATTCCCGCCGGCTCTCTTCGCCAGTGCGGGGATTCTTGATGGCGGGGTAGAAGTCCAGGTAGAGGGAGACCTTCCCGCTGGGGTAGTATCGTTTTCGAAGTGTTACTTTTACGCTGCCCATATCTGTCAACTGTTTTTTCTGTTAGCGAGGATGTTATCGACGTCTTCGCGGATGAAATATACGAAATTTCCGCGTTTAATCCGAGGAACCTTGTGTTCTTTAAAGACACAGTAGAGATGATTGCGGGAAAGTCCGTATTTATCAGTGATTTCCGCCATCGTGTAATAGAGGTCTTTCTCCACGTTCAGGCCCCTGGCTTCGTCCCAATGGACCTTGGAGATATAGGTGATGTTGTTCTTCTTCATCTTGGGAATCTTGTGTTCCCTGAGGAAGTCGCTGATGGACTCCGTACGCATCCCGGTGGCGGTGCGAACCTCGTCGAAGGTGTACCATTCGGTGATGTGCGTGTAGTCCTGGTTGGAGAAGAGGCGGTGCATGGTGTCCCGGTCATAGAAGCCGAGGGTGCCTATCATATGGGTCTTGACTCCGCGTTTCTTGAGCACGGAGTAGAACCAGCTATAGGTGACATCATACTTTTCCATTACCTGTTCTCTTGTCATCCACTTGCCCAGATCTTCGCCGGGGCCTTGGATGGGGTTGCTGATGTTGAATTCTTCTGCTCGTTTGGCGGCCACATTATCCAGGTCTTCCCGGGCGATGCGGACGGTACGAAGCGAGAAGCGCTTGAGAGGAATGTCGTTCTCCTTGATAATCTTATACAAGGTGTTCCGCGACATCTGGAGTAGGCGAGCGGCATCAGCGATGGTGAGGAAGTTTTTGTCGAGCAGGGCGAGGCGCTCTCGCTCTCGAACTTCATCCCCAAGATTCTGGAGCCGCTCATCGCGCAGCTTGTGCTTTTTGCTCAAGTTGGCGCATCGGGCTGAGCAGTAACGGGTGACCGCGAAGTGGGATTCGAACTGACATCCGCACTGCTCACAGACTTTGAGGTAGAGTCTCTGCGTGTCCATAGGGGTACTTGCGCAGCATAGTCTACTTTCTGCCAAATTTCGTTGTTCAACGATGCTCAAGGTTGTTCAAGGTTGTTCAAACCCTTCACGAGTTAAGCCAAGAGGTCGGTGTACAACGGACCATTTGTACCGCAAAGGTACAAATAAGGTACAAAAGTCGGCAAATAAGTTTCGAAATGCATAGAAATCTAACTGTTAAACATTAAACCTCTGAACCCCTAACGAGGTATGAGTCAGTTAGATGTCGATTGATTCCGTAAGTTATTGATTATCAACTACTTCCCGATGCAGAAATTCTTGAAGATGTTGTCGAGGACTTCGTCGGTAGAGATTTCGCCCACGATGGTGCCAATGGAGTAGAGGGCTTCGCGGATGTCCTGGCTCACGAGGTCGGTGGGCTGGTTTTCGTTCAGGGCGACGGTGGCTTTGAGCAAGGATTCGTACGCCTCTTTAAGGGCGGTGTAGTGCCTTAGGTTGGAGACGAGGACAGATTCCACGCCGGTGTTCATTGCGCTCTGAGATGTGGTCAGGATGGTGCGCAGTTCGTCCAGGCCGGTTTTCTTTTTGGCGGAAATAGGGAGGATGGCGATGGGGTTGATTCCGGCATCGGCCGCAATTGCAGAGATGGCGTCGCAAACCTTGGAGATATTCTCTTCGGGAGTGGTGGCCTCGGCATCGCCTCCATCGAAAAGATTGGTCACTGCCACAGGTTTCTCGTCTATCTTATTAAGCAGAATGATAACCTGTTGCTCGGCATTATTTACATTTCCGGTCAAATTCTTTACAGATTCCTCAAAATCGTCCTGACGGGTGTAGTCAAGCACCAGCATCACCACGGCGGCCTGCTTGATTTTGAAGTAGGTACGCTCGATTCCGGCAATCTCTATGGTCTCCAGGGTACGGCGGATGCCGGCAGTATCTATAAAGCGGAACAGTATGCCGCCTACATTCATAGTATCTTCTATGGTGTCGCGGGTGGTGCCGGCAATGGAAGACACAATGGCACGCTCTTCGCCCAGAAGAGCGTTGAGAAGGGTGCTCTTGCCGGTGTTTGTTGCACCAACAATAGCCACTGGCACACCATTTTTAATGGCATTGCCTAATTTAAAACTTGAAATTAGTTCAGAAACGTGTGAAGAGGTCTTTTCCAGCAGGGCTTTGAGCTGCTCGCGGTCGGCAAACTCAACATCCTCTTCGCTGAAATCCAGCTCCAGCTCCATAAGGGAGACTATCTTGAGAAGTTGGGTGCGCATCTGAGCCAGTTCCTTGGAAAAACCACCCTTGAGCTGACGGATGGCGACCTTATGGGCAGCTTCAGTTTCACTTGCAATAACATCGGCAACAGCCTCTGCCTGAGCAAGGTCCATTTTGCCATTAAGGAATGCGCGCTTGGTGAATTCGCCCGGCTCCGCATACCGGCAGCCATAAGAAACCAGCAGCTCAAGAATCTTGGACACTATGTAGGGAGAGCAGTGGGAGTATATCTCCACCATATCCTGGCCAGTATACGATTCAGGGGACCGGAAAACGGCCACAATGGCATCGTCAAGCAGATTGCCCACACCGGCAGAGATAGAGCCGTAGCACATAGTGTATCCCTTCATCTGGTCCAACTTGCGCCCTTTAAGGGAGACGAATATCTTGGAAACAATCTCAAGGGCAGAGGGGCCGCTGACGCGGATCACAGCAATGGCACCGTGGCCAACCGCAGTTGCCGGAGCGCATATTGTACTATTATTCAAGTCTTGTAACATACTAGTTTTGAATTTTACACCTCAGATCTAAGCGCCAGATAGACCACATTCTCTACGTGGTGGGTCTGAGGAAACATATCAACCGGCTGGACAGCCAGAATATCATATTTATCGGCCAGAATCGCCAAATCACGGGCCTGGGAGGCGGGATTGCAGCTTACATATACGATTCGGGAAGGGGAGGCCTCCATTAAAACGGCCGCCACATCGGGATGTATTCCGGCGCGTGGAGGATCAAGGACAACTATAGATGGCTTGCCGTTAGATTCTATGAACGAGGCGTTTAACACACCCTTCATATCGCCGGCATAGAACACTGCATTGCCGATATTGTTAAAGGCGGCATTGCTCTTGGCATCTTCAATTGCCTCCGGAACATACTCTATGCCCACCACCTTTGAAGCCAAGGACGACAGGAAGAGGGCAATGGTGCCGGTGCCGGTGTAAAGGTCGTATATAACGGGATTATCTTCTACGCCAACATATTTACTATCAGCGGCAAGGCCTTCTTTATCTAAAGCGAACCTGCGGACAGTGGAGTAGAGTCTGTAGGCCTGGGCGCTGTTGGTCTGGTAGAACGACTTGGGGCCAATCTTGAACCGCAGGTTCTCCATCTGCTCGTAGATGCAGTCCCGGCCGGCCCAGGTATGGGTTTCAAGGTCATTTATTGAATCATTCCTCTTGCTGTTTATCACATAGTTAAGAGAAGTGATTTGAGGGAATTCTTTAATGACTGCCTCGAGCAATTCCGCAGCCGGAGAGCCGGGTAGAAGAGTCAGGTATGATGCCGCAACGGGGTCGGAACGATCGCCATCAGAGGCGTGATCAAGAACCTCGGGGCCGAACACCACCGTAAGCATTATTTCGCCGGTGGAGGCAGTGCGTACCACCATATTCCTCAGCAGGCCGGTCTGCTCGCGCAGGTCAAAGAAAGAGAGATTATGCTTCTGCGCGTAGGCGCGGACAAAGTTGCGAAGGGCATTGGACGGTTCGTCCTGCAGATGGCAGAACTCTATGTCCAGCACCTTGTCGAACATACCGCCGACGTGGAATCCCAGGCCGCAACGGTCGGCGGGCGCAATCGCTTCAGGATCTTCGCCGCGAAGCACCCAGCGCCTTGAAGAGAAGGTAAATTCCAGCTTGTTGCGGTAGAAATACTGCTTTTCGCTGCCAAGGATGGGAGATATTGCCGGCAGTTTCAGGTGGCCTATGCGTTCCAGCTGGTCTACAACCTGCTGCTGCTTGGCCTCCAGCTGCATCTGATAGGGGAGTATCTGCCATTTGCAGCCGCCACAGTCGCCATAGTGCTTGCATACGGGCTGCAGGCGGTGCGGCGATGGGGTCACCAGACGCGTCACATAACCCTCCAGGAAGCCCTTGCGCATCTTGCGCACCTGGACATCCACCACGTCGCCAGGCACAGTCTGCGGCACGAACAGCACCTTGCCGTCTATATGTGCAAGGCAGTTGCCCTCGGCCGCTACGGCCTCTATAAGGACGTTTTCAAGCAATGGTTTGTCTTTGCGTCTTGGCATATCAATAATCGTATTTATCGCCCCAGAGGCGCTTTAAACGCTCTCTAATGGGATTTTCTTTGGCATTATCTCCCGGAGAGTAGAATTTGGTGCCTTTAATCTCTTCCGGAAGGAACTCCTGGTCCACGAAATTGCCTTCGTAGGCGTGGGCGTACTTATAATCTTTTGCATAGCCCAGATCTTTCATAAGAGAGGTCGGGGCGTTGCGAAGGTGCAGCGGGACGGGCAGGGGAGTGCCCTTTTCCACCGCCGCCAAAGCGCTGTCTATGGCCATATAGGCACTGTTGCTCTTGGGACTTGTGGCCAGGTAGATGCAGGTTTCGGCCAGGATAATCCTGGCTTCGGGCATACCCACCTGATGCACCGCGTCAAAGCAGGCCTGCGCCAGCAGGGCGGCGTTGGGATTGGCAAGGCCGACATCTTCGCTGGCCAGTATCAGCATACGGCGGGCTATGAACAGCGGATCTTCGCCGCCGGCCAGCATACGCGCCATCCAGTAAATGGCTCCGTTGGGGTCGCTGCCGCGCATACTTTTAATAAAGGCCGAAATAATATCGTAGTGCTGCTCGCCGTTCTTGTCATAGAGGGCGATGTTTTCCTGAAGGGTGTCGGTGACAGTTTTGTTGTCTATGACAATCTCCTTGGCGGAAATTTGGTTCATAACCACCAACTCCAAGATATTCAGCAACTTACGGCCATCGCCACCGCTGAAACGGAATAGCGCCTCAGTCTCTAAAACGTTGATTTTAAGACCCTTAAGCACTTCATCCTTGGCGAGCGCGCGGCGCATCAGGGCATCCAAATCACTGATTTCCAGCGATTTAAACACATAAACACGGCAGCGGGACAGCAGCGGGCTGATGACCTCGAAAGAGGGATTTTCTGTGGTGGCGCCAATAAGCACCACAACGCCGCTTTCTACAGCGCCCAGAAGGGCATCCTGCTGCGATTTGTTGAAACGGTGTATCTCGTCTATAAAGAGTATCGGAGCGCCGTGGACGTTGAACATACGGCCGCTGGAGGCCTTGCCAATGACCTCGCGGACATCCTTGACGCCGCTGGTCACTGCACTGAGCGTGTAGAACTCACGGTCCAGCGATTTGGCAATGATTCTGGCCAGGGTAGTCTTGCCGCAGCCCGGAGGTCCCCAAAGGATGAACGAAGACATATTGCCGCTGTCAATCATCTTGCGGATGACTGCACCTTTGCCCAGTAAATGCTGCTGACCGACAAACTCATCCAGAGTTGTCGGTCGCATCCGCTCGGCAAGCGGGATATTGTTTATTTGAATTTCTTCGTCCATAAAAGGGGTGCGGTTGAAACACCCTATTTTACATAATATAAATTGTGTTAAAAAGGGCCAAGGGTGGCTTAGCGGCGCCTGCGGGCGTTTTTACCGCTGTATTTGTTGGTTTTGCGGGATGATGCCTTGCGCATACGGGACAAAAGCAACAGAATGATTGCTATGGCTGCAACAGCAAGAATAATAATTGTGGATATATTCATTGTGTTGCCCTTGACTCTGGACCACATAGCCACCAGGTCGGCGGTATGCTCGCCCCAGTCGTGCTCCATTGTGCTGCGCTCTATGGTCTGCTTGTCGGGATACAGCACGGGATCCAGACGTACAGCGGTAGCTTCGGGACCGAAGAAATAGCTTACGTCAATGGGATCCAGCTCTTCGTCGATGAATTCATCCATCACTTCAGGTGCACCCGAAACAGAAACATAGCCGGTGGCGTCCACGTTGCGGATCACGATGTCGGGACGGCTCATAAAGTTGATCCAGTAGTTGGCAGCCTTTACGTTCTGGGCGTATTTGGGAATTACCCAGCCGTCGAACCATACAGTAAAGCCTTCTTTAGGGCAAACATACCTGAGGTCTACCCCGACTTCCTTGGCTTCCTGGATAGCCCACACGCCGTCGCCGCTCCAGGTCAGGTTCACGTAACCGAGCTCCTGAGTCATCTGGTCTTTGCCAAAATCGGCCTCCCAGCCAGCTACAAGCTCTTTTGCACGCTTCATATAGGTCTCCACGGCAGCGATGTCCTCGTCGTTGGTGTAGTTCATCAGCTGGTCCATAGTGACCCTCCCCTCCTCTATGTCTTTCTGGTGCAGATAGAGGATAATCTGAGAGTAAACGTCTCTGGGTGAGTCTTTTATGAAGATTCTGTCGCGGAATTTCTCGTTGCAGATGATATCCCAGGTAGAAGCCTCTTCGTCGGTGACATACTTGGCGTTGTAAAGGATGCCGGTGGTGCCCCACATATAGCCCACGGCATAGTCGTTGGCGTTCTTGCCGCCGCCGTTTATCTTGTCGAACTGAGCCCTGATGTATGGCGACAGGTTGGCGTCGATATAGTTGGGCGTATCGCCAAAATCGCGGCTTAGGGGCAGCAGAAGGTCATTCTGCAGCATACGCTCTATGATATAGTCAGAAGGACATACGACATCAAAGTCTTCTTTGCCGCGCTCTATCTTGGAGAGCATGGTCTCGTTGATGTCAAAAGTCTGGTAAATGACCTTTACCTTCTCTCCCGTCTGCTCTTCATACCACTGCTCAAACTCTTCTATGGCCGCTTCGTCAATGTAGTCAGACCAGTTGTAAACTTTGAGGACCGTGCTTCTGTCGGTCTTGCAACCGCCCAAAAGAAGCATTGCAGCCAAGGCTGCAAAGAGAAATAATCTTTTCATTTTTACTTTAAAGAGGCTTTTTTCTTTGCTGCACGCTCCTGGCGGATGTTAACCACCACGAGCAGCACGAATACAACAATAAATATGATGGTCATCAGAGGCCTTAGTTCGGGCGTAAGGCCGCCTTTACGGGCATCTGTATAGATAAATGTCGACAGGGTCTCCAGGCCGACGGTGCCGCGGGTAAAGAAAGTCACGGCAAAATCGTCCAGCGACATAGTGAAGGCCAGGATAAAACCGGTGATCATACCCGGCATAAGCTGCGGTATAAGGACCTTGCGCAGCGCCTGGCCGGGAGTCGCCCCAAGATCCAGCGCCGCCTCGTAGGTCTTGGCGTTCATCTGGTGAAGCTTGGGCAGCACATTGAGCACCACATAAGGCGTGCAGAATGTGATATGTGCCAGTACCACAGACACATAACCCTGAGAAACACCCAGGAACACGAACAGCAGGAACAACGACACACCGGTAATCACATCGGGATTCACCATAGGGATGTTGTTCAGGAACAACGTCGCATTTTTGAGCTTCCCGTGGGAGTGGAAAAGGCCTATAGCAGCCAGTGTGCCCAGGATTGTGGACACCAGCGCCGCGATAAGAGCAATGATGAGGGTGTTATACACCGCATTCATAAGGCCGCTGTCGGCCATGCTGCCGGAGAACAGGTTGGTATATAGCTTGGTGGAAAAACCAGTCCAGTTGCCCAGCACCTTGCTTTCGGTGAAAGAGGATACGGCAATGAAAATGAGCGGCGCATAAAGCAGCAGCAGAATCACACCAAGGTATATGCGTGCAAAAAACTTTTTCATAGCCTAGATGAGCCCTCCCTGCGTGCTGTGGTCCTCCTCCTCTGCCCCGCCTGTGAGCAGAGTGGTGATACCGATTATGATAAGCATTATGAACGAAAGCGCTGCGCCATAGTTCCACATAGAGGAGTTGATATTCTCCTGGATGATGGTACCGAACAGCTTTATCTTGTTGTTGGTCAAGAACTCAGAGATGGCAAACGTGCTCACGGTGGGCATAAACACCATCATTATGCCGCTGGTGATGCCCGGAAGCGAAAGCGGCAGGGTCACGTTGGCAAACACAGTAGCCGGCTTTGCACCAAGGTCCTGCGCAGCCTCGGCATAAGAAGGATCCATACGCCTGAGCACGTTGTAAATCGGATAAATCATAAACGGCAGGTAGTCATACACCATACCGAAAAGCAGCGTCCCTTTGCCCAGGGTTATGCCCAGCATATTGAAGAGGTCGGCGGTGGCCAGCGTACGCATCAGCGCATTTATCCACATAGGGAGGATAAATATGATGATGGTCACGCTGCTGCTGTTGTACTTGCTGTTGGCCAGCAGCCACGCCACCGGATAGCCTAATAAAAGACAGATGGCGGTGGTTTCAAGGGCTATCTCTATAGATACGGCAAAGGTGCTGAGGGCGTCGGAATCGGTAAAGAAACGGGTGATATTGCCCAGGGTGAATCCCCCACCCTCGTCCACAAAGGCATAGCCCATAATCAGCACCAGCGGCAGGGCCACGAAGATTATCAGGAACACCGTATACGGGATGCTCCAGTTGCTTCGCTTGCCTATGAAATTGCTTAACCTAGCCATCTTATGCCTGATTCTTGGCCTCTTTGAGGCGGATGCGCATATCTTCGGGGCGGATGTTGATACCCACTATGTCGCGGTCTTCCCAGACGTCCTGGGTGTCCACATAAATGTTTTCGCCGTTCTCTGCACGGACTGTCAGGTGGTAGTGGTCGGCCTTATAAAGGATGAAGGTGATATCGCCATCGCACACACCGTCTTTCTTGTCGTCGGTCAGGTCCACCTTGTCGAAATCAACCTCTACAAGCACCTTGTCGCCGGCAGAAATGCCTTCCTGGGGCAGGCATTCAAAGTCGCAGTCCAGAATCTCCACGTGGGTGGCGTCGCTCATAACTCCCTCAAGAGTGTTGCATACGCGCTCTTTCTTCATCACCTGGATGTCATTGGGCTTGATGATCATACTTACCTCAGTGCCTACTTCAAAGGCGTTGTAGTCCTGAATCATAAGCTCGTGGCCGTCGGGAGTGTTCACTATCATCTCGTAGTGAACGCCCTTAAAGATACAGCTGGACACGGTGCCGGTAAACTGGCCGCGGTCGTTGAGCTGCATAATGTAGATGTCTTCTGGGCGGACCACCACATCCACGGGGACATTCTCGCCGAAGCCTTCGTCCACGCAGTCGAACTCGTGCCCCATAAACATCACCTTGCGGTCCTCTATCATAGTGCCGTTGAAGATGTTGCTCTCGCCAATGAAATCGGCCACAAAGCAGTTTACGGGCTCGTTATAGATGTCTGTGGGAGACCCTATCTGCTGCACCACGCCCTCGTTCATAACCACCACGGTGTCGCTGAGGGTCAGCGCCTCTTCCTGGTCGTGGGTCACATACACAAAGGTGATGCCCAGCTGCTTGTGCATCTGCTTGAGCTCAATCTGCATATCCTTGCGCATCTTGTGGTCCAGGGCGCTGAGCGGCTCGTCCAGAAGCAGCACGGCCGGACGGTTCACAATTGCGCGGGCTATTGCCACACGCTGCTGCTGGCCGCCGGAGAGCGAATCCACGTCGCGCCACTCATAGTCGGTCATACCCACCATCTTGAGCACGCGCATCACCCTCTTCTCTATCTCGTCCTTTGCCACACCCTTAAGCTTAAGGCCAAAGGCTATGTTGTCATATACATTCAGATGAGGGAAAAGCGCATAACGCTGGAACACGGTGTTCACAGGGCGCTTGTGCGGCTGGACATCGTTCATAAGATTGCCGTCTATGCAGATACTGCCCTCGTCGGGAGTCTCGAAGCCGGCAATTATGCGCAGCGTGGTGGTCTTTCCGCAGCCGGAAGGCCCAAGAATGGTGACAAACTCCCCTTTTTTGATGCTGAGGCTGATGTCGTCAAGCACGCGCTTGTCTCCGAACCACTTGGAAACGTGGTCGATAGAGATGATGATGTTGTCTTCGTTCATAGCCCGTAAAGATAAGAATTTGTCGGGATATAACAAAGGGCGACCTTTGGGCCGCCCTTATAGTTATCGTTTGATGGATTATGACTATTTGAATTCCTTCACACAGCGGACGGGGAATCCTCTCTGACGGACGGAGCCGAAGAGAGAACCGCTCTGATCGCTGTAGTTGCCATCGGGAGACAGGTATATATACTTACCGCCGTAGCACAGCCACTGGCTGGAAGGCTCATTGTCGTCTGTCCACATATTGTACGTTCCGGTGCAGGATGTGTAAACAGAAGCCTGGGTACGTGAGTCGTGGCACATAGTGCCGGGGTTGCCTTCCGGAGGAAGAACATCCTTGTAACCCTTGAAGCCAAACCATCCGAGACGATCCTTGTAGCCAACCTCACCACTCTGAAGCGTGGCGATATAACCCTGATAAGGATAGAAACTGTCGCCGTTTTCGGTAGGGATAATCACACCATCATCAATAAATGAAATAGCATACTGGTCGTCAGATTTCATTCCTACAAGCTGCCAGGTCTTTTCGGGTGCTACCATAAATCCGGGAGGGCACGGGTCGTAGATGGTCTTGCGGAGCTCGCCAATCTGGGAAGACTTGGGATGATGGTCAATTGCACCTTCACCCACAGTTGCATACATATGCTTGGGATCTCCCCAAAGGTCAGCAGTAACGTTGGCTAGATGGCCCCTGCCCGTGTTGTACCATTCAAGAGTATGAGAACCTGCTTCATATACATAAGCAGGATGAGTTATTGCTGTCTTCATATCAGACTCGCAAACCTGGAAATCTCTTGCCATACCAATGTATGCCTTCAGAGGAGCGGGACGACCCCACTGGAAGTAATAGCCATATGTGGCGGTTCCGTCAGCGGGATCTGCGCTGGTAGCGCCAAGGTTGCGGTCCATAAGTATGTACTCGTTCTCCTGAAGGTCAAAATGACGCTTCATCTTAGGCGGGTCGGTGCACCAGATGAGCCAGCTCCAGATAGCTTCATCTTCGACCTTGGTATCATCAGTTGCAAACTTGTCAAAGAGGCCTATGAGCGCGGCACCCTTGTTTCCGGTGGCGGTGAAGCTGATGGTCTTGTTGGTCTTGCTGTACTTGACATCTTTAATGACATCGCCGTCATTCCAGTATACAAATACTTTTGCAGGAGTGCTCAAGCCCTTCTCTATAGTAGTGAGCTCAGCACTCTGAGGCCACAGAAGAGCATCCACGGCACGGACATCATCCCAAAGGAAGCCATCTGCACCGTTACCCATAACCGAAGCGTCAAAGGTATAGTTGCCTGCTTTGGTCACCACGTAGCAGTTTGCAGTACCGTTCACAGAGAGGTTGGGACCTACGTCAAACGGGTCTTCATCTGACTCGGCTGCGGCCTGCACAACAGTAAGGTATTCCATCAATCCTTCGCTGGAGAACTGTACCAGTCCGGTACGGGGAGTAGCGGCGGTGTTTGCAGCAGCAGCGATAGTGCAGGTTCCCTCACCCTGTGTAACGGTGAGCCACTCGTCGTCGGTCTCTGCAGTATAAGGATAGTTGGCATTTACGGTCACGCTTACAGTTCCGCCCTCGGCGGCTACCTGTGCCTCCTTGGGGGTGATCTCAAGCACAGGCTCGTCGGGAACGTCCTCGTGCTTGTTCTGCTTTACAGTGACTGTCACGGTCAAAGCGCTGCCGTAGGTGAAGTCGATGGTCGCCGTACGGGCTGCGCCGCTATTGGCTGCCACGTGGAACTTGACCTTGTCCTCTTTAACGCTCGTGGCCTTGGTGTAGGTGATCCAGTCGCAGTTCACCTTGAAAGTATACTCCACGTTGCTCTTGATGATAACCTCTATGTCCTCGCCTGCATCAGATACGGTAAAGGTAGGAGTGGTCGTCTCAAGGACGTCCTCTTCAGGCTCGGGAGTGTCTGACTTCGCTGCCTGGTTGATGGTCACGGTCTTGCTCAGGGAACCGGCGGTGAAGGTCACCGTTGCACTGCGCGCCTCGGTGTTCTGGTTAGCGGCAACAGTTACGCTGGTGCCGGATACTGTAACCCAATCAGCATTGCTGCTGCCGGTGGCGTTGCCCTGGTTCGTGGAGATTGTAACGGTAAAGGTCTCCCCTGTCGCTGCCACATTCTTGGTCGTGGGGGCGATATCAAGGTAGGGATCTTCCTCTTTCTGCTTGCCGTTCTGCTTGATCGATACCACCTTGCTGATGTCGCCATAGCTGAAGGTGATCACCGCGGTACGGTCGTTCTCGCTGTCGTTGGGCTCCACTGTGAATGTGGTGCCGTTGCGCGTAACCCAGTTGGCATTGATGTCTACATTGTAATCCACGTTGCTGGTGACATCCACGGTAACGCTGCCGCCTTCTGCCCCAACGGGGAACTGGGTGGCGCCGTTGATGTCAATCTTGGGAGTAAGGCCTTCCTGCGTCACAACCAGCGTGATGGAAAGCGTACCGGCAGTGATCTTGACGTTGGCCTTGCGCGAATCGGTAGAGGGGTTGGCCTCGGCCTTCACGGTAGTGGTCTTGGTGGTCACCGCCTTGGTGGGCTCCAGCACCGTGAGCCACGATGCGTCGCTCTTGATGCTGCAGGTCTGATTGGTCTTGAAAGACAGGGTCAGCTCGCCGCCTTCAGCGCCGATTGTGTACTCAGTCTTGATCGGATCAAGAGTGTCCGGCTCGGGCACGGGACCCTTGGGACAGCCCTGAAGCACGAATAAGCACATCAGTGCAAGCAAAGGGAATAACTTTTTCATCATAAACAAATAATATGTTGATAACTAAAACTCAGGTACCTTCATACAGCGTACAGGGCGACCGTATTGGCGGATGTGATTTTCCTTGGGGTCGAACTGGAAGCCGTCGTCAAAGTCAAAGTTTACATAGATGGTCATATATTTACTACCGAAGCAAGCCCATCTGTAGTCTTCGGGGCCTACGCCGGGATTGGTTCCGGTAGCTGAAGTGTAAACGCAAGCTATACGGTATACAGCACGGCTGTGACGACGGGTATAACCGTTGTAGCCGAAATAACCGACATTGGCAATGTCACCTTTTTCGTCTTCATTCAAGGCAGAGATATATCCGGCATAAGGGAAGAAACTGTCGCCGTTTGCCATATGCATAATTGCACCTTTGTCGCCTGGCTCGATCAAATAATCGCAATAAGAGGCATCAAGACCAGCAAGCTCAAAGGTATTCTCGTGCGGAACCATATATCCGGGAGGGCAAGGATCATAGATGGTCTTCTTGAGTTCGCTCAAAGGCAATGATTTAGGATACACATCAAAGCCGGGCTCCTCATATGTTGCAAATAAATGGAGTTTGTTACCCCAGATGTTTGCAATAAACCTGGGCAGTGCACTGCCGGTATTGTACCATTCTCCGGTTTTGGTACCCATTCCATAGAAAGATGTAGGGTGAGAAAGAGCTATTTGCATCTCTGCTTCGCACTCTTTCATATCCCTTGCAATACCGTAATATGCCTTCAAAGGATTGGGACGGCCAAACTGATAATAATAGCCGTAGGTATCCTCTATCCTGGCAGCGTTGGGGTCTGCACTGATAGCTCCGATATTACGGTCCAGCAGGACATATTCGTTTTCCTGAAGGTCATAAATCTTCATTTGCTGAGGAGAATCGGTGCACCAGATGAGCCAGCTCCACAGTGCATAGTCTTCATTCATTGACTCCTGGCTGGCATATTTGTCGAACAGACCGATGAGCGCGGCACCCTTGTTGCCGGTGGCGGTGAAGCTGATGGTCTTGCTGGACTTGCTGTACTTGACATTGGTGATCACGTCACCGTCGTTCCAGTATACATATGCACGGTCAGCAGCAACAGATCCGTTGGCAATAATGGTCTTCTCGGCACTCTGAGGCCACAGAAGAGCATCCACGCCCTGATTTTCATCCCAGAGATAACCGTCAGGGCCGTTACCCATAACAGAGGCGTCAAAGGTATAGTTGCCCGCCTTGGTTACTACATATGTGTTTGCAGTACCGTTCACAGAGAGGTTGGGACCTACGTCAAACGGGTCTACGTCTGACTCGGCTGCGGCCTGCACAACTGTAAGGTATTCCATCATACCTTCGCTGGAGAACTGTACCAGTCCGGTACGAGGGTCAGCAGCAGGGTTTGCGGCAGCAACTATGGTGCAGCTAGCCTCTCCTTGAGTAACGGTGAGCCACTCGTCATCAGTTTCTGCCGTATAAGGGTAGTTGGCATTTACGGTCACTGTTACAGTTCCGCCATCGGCAGCTACCTGAGCCTCCTTGGGTGTGATCTCAAGGATGGGATCGTCGGGAACATCCTCGTGCTTGTTCTGCTTTACAGTGACGGTCACGGTCAGGGTGCTGCCGTAGGTGAAGTCGATGGTCGCCGTGCGGGCTGCGCCGCTGTTGGCTGCCACGTGGAACTTGACCTTGTCCTCTTTAACGCTCGTGGCCTTGGTGTAGGTGATCCAGTCGCAGTTCACCTTGAAAGTATACTCCACGTTGCTCTTGATGATAACCT
>JAEEGH010007298.1_pt1 | contig 26659 bp, 19 predicted proteins | sample 9134181 | NCBI WGS metagenome assembly JAEEGH01 (sample SAMN16246544, study PRJNA631951) | gut metagenome | biome: gut microbiome; feature: rumen; material: DP-attached | host: Bos | place: Iran: Karaj | collected 2018-10 | reverse complement strand
CTACGCTCCCTGTATCAACCACGGTCTGAAGGCCAAGGGCGGTATGGGCAAGAGCCAGGCCGAGGAGAAGAAGGCCGTAGAGTGCGGCTACTGGCACCTCTGGCGCTTCAACCCCGCCCTCATCGACGAAGGCAAGAATCCGTTCAGCCTCGACTCGAAGGAGCCCAACTGGGCTAACTTCCACGACTTCCTGCTCGGCGAGGTGCGCTACCTCTCCGTCAAGAAGGCTTATCCCAACGAGGCCGAGGAGCTCTTCGCCGAGGCTCAGCGCATGGCTCAGATTCGCTACAAGACCTACGTCCGCAAGACGCAGGAGAACTGGGAAGATTAAGAAAGTCAGATAATACTATCGATAACTCCGGGCAGGTACTTTGACTGCTCGGAGTTTTTTATTTTTTAGAAGCGGTAAGATGCCCGTATAACAGGGTATAACATAGAAGGTAAGCACTCTTAGAAGTACACCTTGTAACAGTTGCAGTTTGTTTGTACCTACATCAGATAAGTACAAGTTATTCAACCCAAATCGGTCATTAGACAGGTTGTTCACTGGTGTCTGGTGTGGCGCGAGTTGCTATAATTAGAGCCACTTGAAGGGGTGAAAGTAGGACATTCCGAGCCTAATGACTGATTAGGGCTTCCACAAAAACAATACTTCAGAGGAAGCCATAAAGCTGATTAGCTCTGTGGCTTCCTCCGTTGGGTTATAAGACCGTCATCGAAGTTTTCTGTACTTATTTCTTCTCTTCCATCGTTCCCTCGATGTAGAGACGGGTCATTTCGACTTTGCCGTTTGTGCGGACCGTGATAGACTTCTTGAAGTGTCCGGGGAATTTGCCTGTACCGTTATAGGTAACCTTGATGCTGCCCTTTTCGCCTGGCTTTACGGGATCCTTTGTGTACTCAGGAACGGTGCAGCCGCAGGAGGCGACGGCCTGGTTGATGACCAATGGCTGGTCGCCGACGTTTGTAAACGTGAAGGTACAGGTGACTACGGGAGCACTCTCGGAAAAGGTTCCGAAGTCGTTGGTGAGTTTGTCAAACTTGATTTCGGCTTGAGCCGAGACGAATGTAATGCCACAGATGAGCATCAGCACTGTAAGTAATGTCTTTTTCATATCTTCGTTCTTTTTTGTTTCTTTGGAACAAAAGTAATCATTATTATTGAAGAAGAGCGTAACAGAGTTGAAGTTTTAATACGCTTTACGTTTTTTTAACTGTACGACAGTGTTGCCATATCGGATTATTGTCGTATATTTGCACAATAAATGGTTACATAAGAAGGAAAAGATGAAAGACAGCATTATTATTCTCAGCGGCGGCATGGACTCCGTGACACTGCTCTACGACCAGCAGGAGCGTATAGCGCTGGCCGTCTCGTTTGACTATGGCTCGAACCACAATGCACGTGAGATCCCCTTTGCCCGTCTGCACTGTGAGCGGCTGGATATTGAGCATCTGGTGATACCCCTGCAGTTTATGGCGCAGTATTTCGAGAGTTCGCTGCTGCAGGGGGCCGACGCCATTCCCGAAGGCCATTATGCCGACGACAACATGAAGTCGACCGTCGTGCCCTTCCGCAATGGTATCATGCTCTCGGTGGCCATTGGACTGGCCGAGAGCCGTGGGCTGAAGCATGTGATGATGGCCAATCACGGCGGCGACCACACCATCTACCCCGACTGCCGGCCGGAGTTTGTGGCGGCCATGAGCGAGGCGGCCCGCACGGGAACGTTTCCCGGCATCACGCTGCTCTGCCCGTTTACCAGCCTGACGAAAGCCCAGATTGCTGCCCGAGGCCGCGAATTAGGCATCGACTACGCCGAAACATGGTCGTGCTATAAGGGCGGCGAGCGCCACTGCGGCCGCTGCGGCACATGCGTTGAGCGGCGCGAAGCGCTGGCTGAGGCGGGTATCGACGACCCGACGGAGTACGAGGGTGAATAAAAACGACGACTACGAATTTCACGAATTCTACGAATTATTAGTGCCGGCGATGAGCCATGCAATTCGTAGAATTCGTGAAATTCGTAGTCGTAATACCTTACTGCTGTAGTAGATACTGCTTGAAGTCGCTGAACTCCTTGGTCATCGGGACGCTCTGCTTCTCGCCGCGCATGAAGGCGGCAAGACGCTCGGGAATCTCAACGTCGATACCGAGGATGTCGTCGACCTTCTCCTTGAACTTGGCGGGGTGGGCCGTCTCGCAGAACACGCCGGCCTCGCCCTCATGCAGTCCGTCGACAAGGGCCTGATAGCCGCAGGCGCCGTGGGGGTCGAGCACATAGCCCGTCTCTGCATAGCACTGGCGCATGGTCTCGCGTATCTGGTCGTCGGTGTAGGTGGCGCCGCTGATGAGGTTTGAGATGCGCTCGTGGCTCTTGCCGTAGAGGTCGTAGATGCGTGCGAAGTTCGAGGGATCGCCCACGTCCATAGCGTTGGCCAGCGTCTGTACTGAGGGCTTCGGCTCGTACTTGCCCGTCTGCAGATAGTTATAGAAGACGTCGTTGGCATTGTTGGCAGCGATGAACCGCTTGACGGGCAGTCCCATCTCGTGGCCGAAGAGTGCGGCGCAGATGTTGCCGAAGTTGCCCGAGGGAACGCAGATGACGAGGTCGTCGGCCTTGCCGAGCGCCTTCATCCGGGCGTAGGCGTTGAAGTAGTAGAACGCCTGGGGCAGGAAGCGGGCCACGTTGATGGAGTTGGCCGACGTGAGCTTCATGTGCTTGTTCAGCTCATCGTCCATAAAGGCCGACTTCACAAGCGCCTGACAGTCGTCGAAGACGCCGTCGACCTCGACAGCCGTGATGTTCTGGCCCAGCGTCGTGAACTGGCACTCCTGTATGGGGCTGACCTTACCCTTGGGGTAGAGCACGTAGACGTGGATGCCCTCGACGCCCAGGAAACCGTTGGCTACAGCCGAGCCCGTGTCGCCAGAGGTGGCTACGAGGACGTTCACCAGGTCGCTCTTGCCCTCCATGCGTATGAAGTACTGCAGCAGACGGGCCATAAAGCGTGCGCCGACGTCCTTGAAGGCGAGGGTGGGGCCGTGGAACAGTTCCAGTGAGTAGATGTTGTCCTTGACTTTCACTACAGGGCAGTCGAACTGTAACGTGTCGTAGACGATGTCCTGCAGGGCGTCGAGGTCGACGTCTTCGCCGAAGAAGGCACTGGCCACGTTGTAGGCAATGTTCTGGAACGTCATGTCCTGAATGTCGTCGAAGAAGGCCTTCGGCAGTTTCTTGATTTCCTGTGGCATGTAGAGACCGCGGTCCTCTGCCAGTCCTTTTACCACCGCCTTGTGCAGGTCGGCAATCGGAGCGTTTCCGTTGGTGCTGTAGTACTTCATAACTATTTGGTAATGTGAATATTGTTCGTTTTCGTTTTAGACAACCTCGATACCCTGCTGGCGGCACAGTTCGAGGCTCATCTCCTTCAGCTTGAACTTCTGGATCTTGCCTGAGCCGGTCAGCGGGAACTGGTCGATGAAGAAGACGTACTTAGGAATCTTGTAGCGGGCTATCTTGCCGCGACAGAACAGCTGCACGTCCTCGGGCGTCATCTTCGCGCCCTCCTCCAGGATGATAAAGGCGCCGACGGCTTCGCCGTACTTCTTCGACGGTACGGCAGCCACCTGTACGTCGCGGATGCCGGGCATGTGGTAGAGGAACTCCTCAATCTCGCGCGGGTAGATGTTCTCGCCGCCGCGGATGATCATGTCCTTGATGCGGCCCGTTATCTTGTAGAAGCCCTGCTCGTCCTTCACGCCCAGGTCGCCAGAGTGGAGGTAGCCGTTCTTGTCGATGACCTCGGCCGTGGCCTCGGGGTTCTTGTAGTAGCCCTTCATCACGTTGAAGCCCTTGCAGCACATCTCGCCCTGCACGCCGACGGGGCACTCCTCACCGGTCTCGGGGTCGAGCACCTTCACGTCGACAAACGGGAAGTCGCGGCCAACGGTGGTGCAGCGCTGCTCGAACGTGTCGTTCAGGCAGGTCTGCGTCATGCCGGGCGACGACTCCGTCAGTCCGTAGACCGACGTGATGGTCATGTACATCTTCTCCGAGACCTGCTTCATCAGCTCCACGGGGCAGAGGCTGCCGGCCATGATGCCCGTGCGCAGGCAGGTGAGGTCGAACATGTCGAACATCGGGTGGTTCAGCTCGGCTATGAACATCGTCGGCACGCCGTAGACCGCCGTACACCGCTCTTTATGTATAGAGGCCAGCACGACGAGCGGGTCGAACTTCTCGACCATCACCTCCGTACAGCCGTGGGTGAGGCAGTTCATCGTGGCCAGCACCACGCCGAAGCAGTGGAACAGCGGCACGCAGACGCAGAGCTTGTCGTCCTGGGTGAAGCCCATGTTCTCGCCGGTGAAGTAGCCGTCGTTGGCAATGCCGTAGTGGGTGAGCATCACGCCCTTGGGGAATCCCGTCGTGCCGCTGGTGTACTGCATGTTGCAGACGTCGTAGCACGACACTTGGCGCTTCATCTCTAAGAGCGTCTCTTCCTCGATGTTCTGACCAAGGAGCAGCAGCTCGGCGGTGTTGAACATACCGCGATACTTCTCCATGCCGATATAGACGACGTTCTTCAGGTGGGGGAACCGCTCGCTCTGCAGGTGGCCGCGCTCGCAGGTCTTCAGCTCGGGCAGCATGGTGTAGGTCATGTCGACGTAGTTACAGTCCCACGTGCCGTCGGTGATGCAGAGTGTCTGCATGTCGGAGTCCTTGCAGAGGTACTCCAGCTCGTTCTGCTTGTAGTTGGTGTTCACCGTCACGAGTACGGCGCCAATCTTGGCCGTGGCGTAGAGGAACGTCAGCCAGTCGGGCACGTTCGTTGCCCAGATGCCGACGTTCGAGCCTTTTTTCACGCCGATGGCGATGAGGCCCTTGGCCAGGTTGTCGACGCGCTCGTTGAACTTCGACCAGGTGAAGCGCAGGTTGCGGTCGCTGTAGACGATGTACTCCTTGTCGGGCGTGGTCTCGGCCCAGTGCTCGAGCCACTCGCCGAGGGTGCGCTCCCAGAGCTGGTAGCCGTCGCTGCCGGTCTCAGCAGGATATGTTCTGTCTGGCAGTGGTCTGCCTGCCATGTCTAAACGACCCACCCCCGGCCCCTCCCTGTGAGGGAGGGGAGTAGTTCCTTTTGTGTTTATGTCTTTTCTTTCCATCAGAATAGTCTTTTAGAACGGGATATATACAACAGCCAGGATTTTTGCACTTTTGCCGGCGGCACCGTGTACGTGGTGCTTCACGATGCTGTCGTAGAAGATGCTGTCGCCCTCCTTCAGCGTGTAGGTCTCCTTGCCGTAGGCAATCTCCACCTCGCCGCTCATGACGTAGATGAACTCCTCGCCCTCGTGGGCCGACAGCTGGTACTCCTGCTGGCCGTTGGGGTTGATGTCGATGATGAACGGCTCCATGTGACGGCCTGTCTTCTGCTGGGCCAGGGGGTGATACTCCATGTGCTTGCGGGCATCGGTGGCGCCGTTCGAGAAGCTGATGCTGCTGTCGCGCTCACGGTCGGCGGCGCGTGTCACCACAGGTCCCAGGGCGTCGCTGTCGTCGAGGAATGTGCCTAAGCGTACGCCTAAGGCGCGGGCAATCTTAATCAGCGGCCCTAACGACGGCAGGTTCTGGTCGTTCTCGATAGATGTAATCTGCTCAACCGACAGACCGCTACGCTCGGCAATCTCCTCAATGCTGAGGTTCTTTGTCTCTCTGATTCCCTTAATCTTGGAACCAATGATTGTGTTGTTGCTTGTCATGTTTTGTTTTATGTTTATGTTTAGTGTTTAGTGTTTAATGTTTAGTGATTCCTTGTACCATTGGAATAGGCGGTTAACGCCGTCCTCAATCTCCACCTTGTGCGTCCAGCCAAGTGAGTGCAGCTTCTCGACGTCGATGAGCTTGCGCATGGTGCCGTCGGGCTTGGTGGCGTCGAACTCAACGGTGCCCTCGAAGCCAACGGCCTTGACCACCAGTTCTGACAGCTCGCGGATTGTCAGCTCCTTGCCTGTGCCTACGTTGATGTGGCAGTTGCGGATTTCGCCCAGTTTGGGAATGGCTCCGCCGCGACCGGCCGAGTGGTTGCGGTCGACGGCTCCGTCGGTGGCTGCGCCGTAGTGTACGCTTGAGTACTTCTCGATGCCGATGATGTCGCTGAAATCGACGTTCAGCAGCACGTGGACAGAGGCGTCGGCCATGTCCTCGCTCCAGAGAAACTCGCGCAGCGGCGTGCCAGTGCCCCAGAGCACCACCTTATTATTATATATACCATACTTCGCCAGCACGTCAAGTATGTCGTTATCTCGCGACGCCCCAGTAAAGCCCTCCACCGGCCTGATGTCGAGGTCGCGGCGTATGGCCTGCCAGTCGCCGTCGTGAATCAGCTTGGCCAGATAGACCTTGCGCATCATGGCGGGCATGACGTGCGAGTTCTCTAAGTGGAAGTTGTCGTTCGGTCCGTAGAGGTTCGTCGGCATCACGGCGATGTAGTTGGTGCCGTACTGCAGGTTGTACGACTCGCACATCTTCAGCCCGGCAATCTTGGCGATGGCATACTCCTCGTTGGTGTACTCCAGGGGCGACGTCAGCAGGCAGTCCTCCTTCATGGGCTGGGGCGCGTTCTTCGGGTAGATGCACGTCGAGCCGAGAAACAGCAGCTTCCTAACCCCGTGGGCGTAGGACTCCGAGATGACGTTACACTGGATCTTCATGTTCATCATGATGAAGTCGGCGCGGTAGAGCGAGTTGGCCATGATACCGCCCACGAAGGCGGCAGCCAGTACAACGGCGTCGGGGCGCTCCTCGTCGAAGAACTGCCTGACGGCCACCTGGTCGGTCAGGTCCAGTTCCTTGTGCGTGCGACCCACGAGATTGGTGTAGCCTCGCTGTTGCAGGTTGTTCCAAATGGCCGAGCCCACCAGTCCGCGGTGGCCCGCCACATATATCTTGCTGTCCTTACTGAGCATTGCTTTAAACGTTTATAGCGTGCAAAGGTACTAACTTTTCGCTGAATACCAAAATTTTAGCCTGTTTTTCTTTTCTGCACCTTTACTCAGTTTCATGGAACAGCGTTTGAAAAGTCCCAAATTTAGAACTGACAGATGCTCCTTTCTGAATAAACTGTTAAAAAACGCTATTGCGACTAAGAAATCTCTGGCCAGCTAATACTGAGTCCCGAAAAAATGATTATTTTTGCAATCTCGACAACAAATAATTGGCTTAACGATGATGAGAAGACTAATCCTAATGAGCGCTCTTTTGGCGATGATGGTGGTGCCCGCCTCAGCACAGCGGGGTATGCGCGTCAGGCAGAACGTGCCGACTGACTCGATAAGGCTGAGCGACCCGGCGGTGCTGGCCGACAAGAAGACCAATATGTACTACATGACCGGCACGGGCGGCATGATGTGGCGCTCGAGCGACCTGAAGCTGTGGGAAGGCCCGTTCCGCGTGACGGAGTTTGACGCCGACTCGTGGATGGGGCCGCGACCGATGATCTGGGCTGCCGAGCTGCACCAGACGGGCGACGGCTGGTATTACTACTTCGCCACGTTCACCAACCAGGCGGTGAAGATAGACACCGTTCGCGGCAACGTCATCGAGCGGCGCGCCTCGCAGGTGCTGCGCGCCGACAGCCCGATGGGGCCGTACCGGGCCTTTGGCGACGCCACCTACCTGCCTGCCGACCGTCCGACGCTCGACGGCACGTATTGGCGGGACAAGGACGGCAAACCCTACCTCGTGTTCTGCGGCGAGTGGCTGCAGAACTGGAACGGCACCATCGAGAAGATTGAACTGAAGCCCGACCTCAGCGGTACCATCGGTGAGCCGAAAGTGCTCTTCCGCGCCAGCGACTCGCCCTGGAGCCGCGAGAAGGACGAGCAGGGCAACGTGACCTGGAACAAGGTGACCGACGGACCGTTCCTCTTCCGCACCGCAACAGGCCGGCTCGGCATGGTATGGACCTCGTGGGTCTACGATGTCTACACCCAGGGCGTGGCCTACTCGGAGAGCGGCACCCTCGACGGCCCGTGGGCGCAGGAGCCTGAGCCCATTACCCCGCCCGGCTTCGGCCACTCGATGCTGTTCCAGCGCTTCGACGGCCAGTGGGTGATGTCGGTTCATCACCATTCGAAGGATGCCCGTGGCCGCACCGTCCGCACGCCCCACTTCTTCGAGGTTGACCTCAGCGGCGACAAGCTCAAGATAAAATACTAACGTAAAACAATAAGCTATGAAAAAGATTTTCCATCTGGCACTGGTTGCCATGACGATGCTGGCCATGACGGCCTGCACGGACAAGAGTGTGAAAAATGACGGCGTGAACGATTTCAAGATCGGGCGCGGAACGAATGTGAGCCACTGGCTCTCGCAGAGCGAGGAGCGCGGTGAGGCGCGCGAGAAGCACATCCAGGAGGACGACTTCGCGCGGCTCGACTCGCTGGGCTTCGACTTCGTACGCCTGCCTATCGACGAGGTGCAGTTCTGGGACGAGGACGGCAACAAGCTGCCCGAGGCCTGGGAGCTGATGACCAACGCCATCAACTGGGCCGAGAAGCACCACCTGCGCACTATCGTTGACCTGCACATCATCCGTTCGCACTACTTCAATGCCGTGAACGAGGGTGGGGCCAGCGCCAACACGCTGTTCACGTCGGAGGAGGCCCAGCAGCAGCTCATCGATATGTGGTACCAGCTGAGCGACGTGCTGAAGGGCTACAGCAACGACTCCGTGGCCTACGAGTTTATGAACGAGCCGGTGGCCGACGACCACGAGCAGTGGAACGCGCTCATAGCGAAGGTACACAAGGCACTGCGTGAGCGTGAGCCGCAGCGCACACTCGTCATCGGCAGCAATATGTGGCAGAGCTACGCCACCATCAAGGACCTGAAGGTACCCGAGGGCGACAAGAACATCATCCTCTCGTTCCACTACTACAACCCGATGATCCTGACGCACTACGGCGCTTGGTGGACACCCATCGGCAAGTACACCGGCAAGGTCAACTATCCTGGCATCCTGGTGTCGAAGGAAGACTACGAGGCTGCTCCCGACTCGCTGAAGCCTGAACTGGAGCAGTACACCAAGGAGGAGTGGAACATCGACAAGATCCGCCAGGACTTTGCCGACGCCATTGCCGCTGCCAACAAGTATGGTCTGCAGCTGTTCTGCGGCGAGTGGGGCGTCTACGAGCCCGTCGACCGCGAGCTGGCCTACAAGTGGACGAAGGACATGCTGACCGTCTTCAAGGAGAACAACATCGCCTGGACGACGTGGTGCTACGATGCCGACTTCGGCTTCTGGGACCAGCAGAAGCACGCGTTCAAGGACAAAGGACTGGTGGACTTGCTGATGGGTATTTGATATGAAAGTATTTGGATTATTTGTAGGCACGTTGCTGGCCGTTTCGTCTGTCACGGCGGAGGCTCAGACCTACCCCACGAAACTGCTCAGCCATGAGACGCAGATTGACGGCATCATCAGCCGGATGACGCTGGAGGAGAAGGTGGCTATGCTTCACGGCAAGAACATGTTCTCGTCGGCGGGCATCGAGCGGCTGGGCATTGCCGATATGGAGTATGCCGACGGTCCGTTCGGCATCCGCGAGGAGATGGAGCCCCATTCGTGGAATTCAGCCCACTTGACCACTGATTCGGCCACGTTCTTTCCCACAGGGTCGGCACTGGCTGCGACGTGGAGCACAGAGTGGGCCTACGCCTATGGGCGGGGCATGAGCCGTGAGGCCCGGTTGCGTGGCAAGGACATGATTCTCGGTCCCGCTATCAACATACAGCGCATACCCACCGGCGGGCGCACGTATGAATACTTGAGCGAGGACCCGCTGCTCAGCGGTCAGCTGGCTGTGGCCTACACACGCGGCGCACAGGACGACGGTGCGGCCGTCTGCCTGAAGCACTACGCGCTGAACAACCAGGAGGACCATCGCGGCACGGTCGATGTGCGTATCTCTGAACGCGCCATGCACGAGATCTATCTGCGGCCGTTCGAGATGGCCGTCTGTCAGGCTGATGCCTGGGGCTTGATGGCAGCATATAATAAGGTGAATGGCCGCTGGTGCTCGGAGAACAACTACCTGCTGACCGATGTGCTCCGCAATAAGTGGGGCTTCCCCGGTATGGTCATCAGCGACTGGGGCGGTGTCCACTCTACCGTTGACGCCGTCACGTCGGGCATGAATGTCGAGATGCCCGGCAGCCGGTTCATGGGTCAGGCATTGCTCGACTCGGTGAAAGCCGGGAAGGTGAGCGAGGAGGTCATCAACCAGCGCGTCAGAGAGATTCTCAGGGTGCGGCTGACGGTAAAGCCCATTGCCAAGGAGGAGGCCAACAAGACGCCCGTCGGCAATGCCGAGGAGATGGCGACGGCCCTCGAGGTGGCGCGGCGCTCCATCGTGCTGCTGAAGAACAACGGTCTGCTGCCTATCGACTTGAAACAGACGAAGCGCATTGCCGTCATCGGCGAGAATGCCGTGACGCGTATGGCGCAAGGCGGCGTTGGTGCCGGCGTGAAGACGCGGCGTGAGGTGACGCCGCTCGACGGTCTGAAAGCCTTGCTTGGCAGCAGCGTGGAGATTACCTATGCTCCCGGCTACAAGAGCTTAGGCCGTGGTGGCCGCAACAGGCGTCAGAGTCCGCAGCAGACTGCCGACCCCCAGCTGACGGCTGAGGCCGTGCAGATGGCACAGCAGGCCGACCTCGTCCTCTTCTTTGCCGGCAACAACCGCGAAGTTGAGACTGAGGGCTCCGACCGCAAGAGCATCACGCTGCCGTCTGGACAGGACGAGCTGGTGGCTGCCTTGGCCAAGGCCAACAAGCGGCTCGTGACGATTATCGTCTCTGGCGGTCCCGTCGATGTATCCACCGTCAACGAAGTTTCAGGCGCGCTTGTCGCCTCATGGTTCAACGGCTCGATGGGCGGTCAGGCATTGGCTGAGGTGCTTACCGGACAGGTGTCGCCGTCAGGCAAGCTGCCAATGACGTGGCCCAGAAAGCTGGAGGATGTGCCGGCCTACGCCTTAGGCACCTATCCTCAGAACACCGCGAACAGTCAGGGCGACATCTTCGTCGGACTGGTCAATCAGGGCGAGAACCACCGTGCTGCACGCACGGCCAATCAGCCCGTAGCCAACTATTCAGAAGAGTCGCTCGTGGGCTATCGCTGGTACGATACCAAGAATGTCGCCGTTGCCTATCCCTTCGGCTTTGGTCTTTCCTACGCCACATTCCATTACAGCAAGTTGCGCGTGACTCCCACCGCTACGGGCTTCGACGTGAGCTTCACGCTTACCAACACATCCGATTGTGATGTCGAGGAGGTGGCACAGGTCTACGTCTCGCGCCCCAACTCAGCCATCGAGCGTCCCGTCAAGGAACTGAAGGCTTTTCAGCGTGTGGCCTTGAAGGCACATAAGCGTCAGAAAGTCAGCATCGCCCTGCGCTATGCCGACCTCTGCCATTGGGATGAAGCCCATCAGCGGTGGCTGCTGGAAGCTGGCGACCTCACCGTCCTCGTCGGCGGTTCGTCCGACAATCTGCCATTGAGTCAAACTACAACCATCAATTAAAAACTATACGAAGATGAATAAACTATTGGTACTGACCGCCCTCGCCGCATTGTTCGTGTTGCCGGGCTGTGCACAGCAGAAGAATTCCCCGTCGTTCGACGAAGTGTTGAACTCACGTCGCAGTATTCGTAACTACGACGCCACGAAAAAAATCACGGAGCAGGAGGTGCGCACGCTCCTCACCGCTGCACAAGAAGCACCCTCGTGGGCCAACCAACAGCCGACAAAGTACTATGTGGCCATCTCACCTGAGAAGCTGGCCGCCGTGCAGGACCTCGTGGGCAGCAACAAGGACCGCATCAAGAACGCCCCCGTGCTCATCGTCTCGACCTACGAGCGCGGCAAGTCGGGCTTTTTCCGCGGCAACCCCGCCAATGAGGTGGGCGACGGCTGGGGAGCCTACGACAATGGTCTTTCTAACTGCTACCTCGTGCTGCAGGCCCGCGCCATGGGTTTCGACACGCTTATCATGGGCATGCGTGATGCCGACAAGCTCCGTGCCTTGTTCGCCATCCCTGAGAATGAGACCGTGATGGCCGTCATCGCCCTCGGCTACCGTGCTGCTGAGCCCGTGCAGCCCCGTCACCGTCCGTTCGACGACGTTGTCAAATTTTATTAAGTCATGACTATGAAAGTAGGAATAATCGGGACGGGATGGATTGCCGAGAAGGCGGCCATCACCCTGAATGGACTGGAGACCTGCGAGGCCTACGCCGTCGGGTCGCGCAGGAAGGAAACGGCAGAGGCTTTCGCCGCAAAGTGGAACATCGCAAAGGCATACGGCTCGTATGCGGAGCTGATTGCCGACCCTGACGTAGACCTCGTCTATGTCGGCACGCCTCACTCGCACCACTACGACGTGACGCGCGAGGCGCTGCTGGCCGGCAAGCCGTGTCTGGTAGAGAAGGCGTTTATGGCCAATGCCCGTCAGACAAAGGAAATCATTGAGCTGGCCCACGAGCGAGGCGTCTTCCTCGCTGAGGCCATCTGGACGCGCTACCAGCCTGCTGTCGGCATCGTGCGCAAGCTGATTGCCGACGGGCGTATCGGTGAGCCCCGACTCATTACCGCCACGCTGGGCTACTCGATGGGCGACAAGCCCCGCATCATGCGGCCCGACCTCTGCGGCGGTGCCTTGCTCGACCTCGGCGTCTATGCGCTGAACTTCGTGCGGATGTTCACCGACAGCGACATCGATACCATCGACGGCCATTGCGTGAAGTCGGCGACGGGCATGGACCTCACCAACGCCATCACCATCATCCTCAAGGACGGCATCCTGGCCAACGTACAGTCGTCGGCACAGTGTGTGGGCGACAACATCGGCGTCATTGCCGGCACTGAGGGTAATCTCATCATCGACAACATCAATAATCCCCAGACAATTACGGTGAATGGTCCCGACCGCACCTACGTAGAGACCATTCGCGTGCCGCAGCAGATTACGGGCTACGAGTACCAGTTCCTGGCCTGCCGCCAGGCGCTCATCGACGGTCTGAAGGAACCCCGTGAGATGTCTCACGCCGAGACGCTCTACATGATGCAGCTCATGGACGACCTCCGCCGGAAGTGGGGCGTCCGCTATCCGATGGACGAAGACTAAGCCAACATGACCATGCGGAGACTGTTACTGACATTGGCTCTCTTGCCGCTGCTGGCTTCGGCCCAGCGCGAACTGCTGCTCGACGGCTCGCTCTCAGACGACGAGGCGGCGGCCAGGCCTTTTGTCTTTAACAGCTTCCGCGATGCCGTAGCCCACTTCGCCGACACCACCACGCTCTATGTCCGTCCAGGCGTCTACTGGGTGGACGACCCCGACCAGCCCGAGGTGGTGCGTGGCGAGAATGGCCGCGAGCCCTTCGGTTGCGTTATTCGTGGTAAGGTATTGCGGCTTGTGGGACTCGATGCCGACGCCCGCAACACGGTGTTTGCCTCGGCCCGCGGACAGATGCAGGGAGCCGTCGGCAACTTCACGATGTTCGACATCTATTGCGACTCGCTGCAGGTGGAGAACCTGACGCTCGGCAATTTCTGCAACGTCGACCTCGACTACCCGCTGAATCCCGCCCTCTCGCGCAAGAAGCGCAGCGACGCCATCACCCAGGCCCACGTCGGCTACGTTCACGGCCGGAGTCTGCTGGCTAAGAATGTCCGCTTCATCAGTCGCCTGAACCTGAATCCACTGAACGGAGCCACCGAATCTTTCTACGAGAACTGTCACTTCGAGTGTACCGACGATGCGCTCAACGGCACGGCTGTCTACCGCCATTGCGACTTCGACCTCTACGGTCAGAAGCCCTTCTGGAGCACCTTCGGACGTGGCGCAATGTTCATCGACTGCGACTTCTACCTGAAAGGCCCAAGCCGTGAGATGTTCTTCTGCAAGCAGGGAGGCCCCGTGACCATCGTCGACTGCCGCTACCACGCCCCCGACGACAGCATCTACATCGGCTGGACGGCCTATCCGCAGCGCTGGCTCCGCTGCTATCAGGGCGGCTTCACGCTGAACGGCAAGCCCTACGTCATCGGCCACCGCCACCCCGATAACACCGTCCTCATGTCCCCTATGCTGCAACAGCGTTGCAGCGCCTCCCTCCAGCCGCCTTTCCTTGCTATCAGCCGCCACGAGGCCGACCTCCGCTCGCCCGCCACACTCACCCTCAGCTCCGACAGCGATGCCACGTGGCACATCGAGACCGGCTACGAGTCGTTCGCCTCACTCACTCAAACCAGCGGTGGTAAGGCCATCTTCACCCTGACGAACGAGACCAACGAAAACGCCACTTTCTGTATCGTCGCGACTACCGCCGATGGTCGCGAGGCGGCCAGTCGCATCGTCTTAAAACCCTCGCTGCTTTCGCCGCCCGCCCTATTGCGCAAGCCGCGCATCAGCCGGCGTGCCGACAGCCTCTTGCTCGACTATCGCCTCGACCTGCAGGGTTGCCGCGACGAGTCGCGCATCACGTGGCAGCGCGATGGCATCGTCGTCAGTACCACCCACGATGCTCCCCAGCGCACATACCACCTGACGGAAGCCGACGCCGGCCGCACCATTACGGCCGTTATCGAGCCGAAGTCCAGTCGCAGCGACTACGGCTCTGCCACATCTGTTACGTTGAAAGCGAAACACCAGAAATGCATCGACAGCCTCTCGACCGACTTCCATGACTTCCCCTGCCAGTGGCAGCCGGAGGTCATTGAAGGCTACTGGACCGTTGACGGCTACAAGCCTGCCGACACCGATGCCTACGACTGGCGCTTCGACCGCAACCGTCCGATGTGGGAGTATGGCGAGGGCTTCAACGGTGCTGTCGGCAAGGGCTTGTTGCAGGCGCAGCGGGGTGCCCGTCTGAGGTATACGCCTGTCAAACGTACCTATAGTAATATGTCTCTCACGCTGATTGTCGACCCCACGAAGACTGCCGGCCAGGGCTTCGGTTCGGCTACGGGCCAGTATATGGACGTCTGCCTGAAGTTCGATACGCGCTTGTTGACGGGCTACGGTCTCCGCATAGTCCGCACCGCGAAGCACGCCAAGGCCGTCGACTTCCTGTTGGTGGAATACAAGGATGGGGTAGTCACCCCTCTGACCGACCCCGTCAGCGCCACCTGCTACCGAACGGGCTGCACCATCGCCCTCAGCTATGCCAATGGTCAGCTCACAGCCCGTGTAGAGACCACCACGCCCCGTCCCGCCGACGGCACGCTGCCCCATGCCGTCAGTCTCTCGGCCCCCGTTGCTTCCAATCCCTTCGGCGGCATTCACATCCAGCATACGGGCTCGTGCGGCGAAAGTACCACCATGCTTCATCGGCTCCATGCTGCGTGGGCTGAATTGTAATTAATCGCTTGTTTGCTTGCAGGTTTGGGGAATTCTTTGTACCTTTGCAACCAACAACAATCGAGACGCAAAAACAAATCGGAATGAGAAGAACGATTATTACTGCCCTGTGCGGACTGACTGTCAGTCTGGCACAGGCACAAATAACAGCCGACTCGCTGGCACTTCAGGAGGTCGTGGTAACGGGTACGCGCAATGCTATCGACGTTCGGCATCTGCCAATGACGGTGACTGTTGTCGGGCGCGACCTGCTGACGGCAGAACATCAGCCAAGCGTGCTGCCGACGGTGATGCGCGAGGTGCCCGGACTCTTTGTCACCAGTCGGTCGATGATGGGCTATGGCGTGTCAACGGGTGCTGCGGGGGGTATCAACCTGCGCGGCATCACGGGCGGCGCGGGCCAGCTGATGGTGCTCATCGACGGCCATCCACAGTATCAGGGCATCTATGGCCACCCCATCTCCGACAGTTACCAGACGATGATGGTGGAGCGTGTCGAGGTGCTGCGCGGCCCGGCTTCCGTGCTCTACGGTTCTAACGCGATGGGCGGCGTTCTTAATATAGTCACTCGTGGCTCCAAAGCAGGTCGCGATGGTATCGCGACAAACGTGACGGTGGGAGCTGGCAGCTATGGCACCGTACAGACGGAGGCCTCCAACCAAGTGCGCAGCGGCAAGTTCAGCAGTACTGTTGCCGCGCAGTATAACCGCACCGACAACCACCGTCCCCGCATGGGCTTCGAGCAGTATGGCGGCTACATGAAGTTGGGCTACGACCTCAACGACCACTGGAACGCCTACGTCGATGCCAACCTGACGCGCTTCAACGCCAGCTATCCCGGCTCTACCGAAAAGCCGATGTACGACGCTGACCAGTGGATTACGCGCGGCGTGGTCTCGGCAGCCGTCGAGAACCATTTCGGTCGCACGAGCGGTGCCCTAAGCGTCTACTCAAACTTCGGCCGCCACAAGATTGACGACGGCACCGCCGACCCTGCCAAGCCCACAGCCCGCTACTTCCGCTCGAAGGACGCGCTGACGGGCGTCTCCTGGTATCAGCACATCAATCTCCCCCTCTTCGGGAGGGGGCTGGGGGGAGGCTTAACCGTCGGTGCCGACTACATGCACATCTACGGCAACGCCTACTACACTTCGAAGGAGACGGGCGACGTGCTCGATACGCCCAACAAGCAGAGCGGCAAGTCGTACCGTAACGAGGTTGCCGGCTATGTGGACTTCCGCCAGGATGTCCTGGAGTGGCTGACCGTCGACCTCGGTGCGCGCGTAGACCATCATAATATCACTGGTACAGAGTTCGTTCCGCAGGCGGGCGTTGTCGTGCGTCCCATTGATACAGGCGAAATCAAGGCAATGGCCAGCAAGGGCTTCCGCAACCCGTCGATGCGCGAGATGTATCTCTATCCCCCGTCGAACACCGACCTCAAGCCTGAGCGCCTCTGGAACTACGAGCTGTCGTGGAAGCATCGCCTGAGCGACGGCTTTACCTACGGCGCGAACCTCTTCTATATCAAGGGCGACAATATGATTCAGACCGTGAACCGCATGAACGTCAACACGGGCGAGATTGAGAACTGGGGCTTCGAACTGGAAGTGAAATATCCCATTGGCCGTTACATCGACGTCCGCGCCAACTCGGCCTACCTGCACATGAAGAACAAGGTGGTGGCCGCTCCTGAAGGCATGGGCTATATCGGTGCCGACTATCATCAGGGTAAGTGGTTTGCTACGCTGGGCCTGCAGCGTATCGAAGACCTCTATACCGCCGTGGGCGACGCTGAGACGAAGGAGAACTTCTGGCTGCTTAATGCCTCTGTCACCTATGCCCTCATGCGCAATTTCAGCCTCTGGGTGCGCGGAGAGAACCTTTTTGCGCAAAAGTACGAGATCAACCTCGGCTACCCCATGCCTCGCGCCACCTTCATGGCCGGCGTCAGCCTGAACTTCTAAACATTAAACACTCAACAATAATGGAAGCAAACGCAAGACTTTACACATTGAACTATGACGAGGCAAAGACCTACCTGTGGGCAGCGGTGTTCGTGGCCTGCAACTTAGTGTTGCCTCAAGTGTTCCACCTCATCCCGCAGGGCGGCATCATCTTCTCGCCCCTGTCGCTGGTCATCCTCGCCGGAGCCTATAAGTTCGGTTGGAAGACGGGACTCTTGGCTGCCGTCGCGTCGCCACTGGTCAACCATCTGCTGACGGGAATGCCCGCTACAGAGATGATGCCCGTGATGACGCTGAAGCTCGCCGTCCTCGCCCTCGTCGCCGGACTGGCCGCCCAGCACTTCAAGGCTGTCAGCCTGCCGCTGCTCGTTGGCGTCGTACTCGCCAGTCAGGCTATCGGCTGCATCGGCGAGCTGGCACTTACCGGTGGCATTGCCGCTACCGTTGCCGACTTCACCATAGGTTGGCCCGGCCTGCTCCTTCAGGTCTTCGGCACTTGGCTCATACTAAAATACCTGCGCTAACAACGCAGGTATTTTAGTATGAAACGCATTGACCATTTTACTTCTTCAACTCCCCGGCTATAATCTCCGCCATGCGGCGCGCTCCGCGGGCATCGGGATGGATGCCGTCGGAGAGCATCTTGTTGCCGTCGCCGGCATAGAGCGTGTGCAGGTCGATCATCTGCAGGCCGTACTTCTTGGCCACCTCCTGCTGGATGGGGATGATGGCGTTGGAGATGACCGAGTCGTTGATGTTCCACGTCGGCTTGAAGGCGGGGATGGGCGTGCAGAGGTAGATTTTGGGAGCCCCCTCCAAACCTCCCCCCGTAGGGGAGGCTTTTTTTGACTTCTTGCCTTTTTTCTTCCCTGTCTGTGCCAGGTCGGGGCGCAGCGTGGTGATCATCTGCTCCAGGTCCTGGCGGAACTCAGCGCCGTACTGCCAGTTCTCGGGTTTCGAGTCGTTGGTGCCTAATTTGATGATGACCACGTCGGGCTTAAAGGCCAGTGCGTCGCGCCACGCCATCTCGTTCATGTAGGGATAGTCGCCCTTGTTGAGCATGGTACGCGCGCTGACGCCGAAGTTCTTCACCCAGTAGCCGTCGCCCAGAAGCTTCTGCAGCTGGGCGGGGTAGCCGTTTGCAGGAGCCAGGTCGATGCCGTGGCCGTCGGTGATGCTATTGCCGATGCAGGCCACGCGGACGGCATCCTGCCTGGGCGACTGCCGGGCGTCGAGCCACTTGCCGAGGTTGGCCAGCATCTCGTTGCGATAGGGGAACCAGTTGCCGAAGCCGTAGCCGTGGCCGCCGGTGGGGTAGATGAACATGGCGCACTCGTTGCCGGCATTACGCATGGCCGTATAGTAGGTCAGTCCGTTGGTGACGGGCGGCACCAGGTTGTCGTCGCTCGACATGATGATGCAGGCGGGCGGCGTCAGGTGGCGGCGCACGGCGTTGTTGGTCGAGAAGTCGCGCACCAGCTTCGGGTCTTTCTGTCCCTCGCCGAGGAAGTTGCGGCACGACCACACGTGGCTCACGCGCTCGTCCATCGAGATGACGGGGTAGAAGAGGATGGTGAAGTTAGGGCGCACCTCGTAGGCCGAGTGTGTCGAGATGACCGATGCCAGGTGGCCGCCGGCCGAGAATCCCATGATGCCCACGTCGTTGGGGTTGATGCCCCACGCCTGAGCCGAGTCGCGGACAATGCGGAAGCCCTGCTCCACGTCGCTGATGGGCTTGGTGCGGTCGCCCTCGGGCAGCCGGTAGTTCACCACGAAGTAGGCAATGCCGCGCTCGTTGAGCCAGCCCGAGGCCAGCGTGCCCTCGTGAGTGTTCGACAGCATGGAGTAGCCGCCGCCTGGCACGCCGACAATCGATTTGCCTGAGGGTTTCTCGGGCAGGAAGCATACCATCTGGGCCTTACCGTCGTCGGTCAGGTTGAGCGTGAACTGTCTCTGGGCTTGTGCACCCGTTGCGAGGAGCAGCAGGGCGAGCGCCGTCAATTGCCTGAACAGGCTTTTCTTGCATTGAGATTCCATAGTCTGATGTCTTTGTTTGTTGATAATCAATTCTTTTTCCCTGCAAAATTACGAAGACTTATCGACATTTCCAAATAAAAAAGCAGAAATGCGGCCGTAATCTGCGAAACTTTTCGTAATTTTGCAGGCATGATAACGAAAACGATGACTATAGCGAGAACTATGACGACAGCCTTCGTGCTGCTGATGGCTGCCACGGCCACGGCGCAGGGAACGGCTGATGACTACAAGCAGGCATTCGCCACACGTGGCAAGTATTCAGGCAAGATGACCGGCGGTGACGTCAGCGTCCACCGCAAGTGGGGCGAGCCCCACAAGTTCTGGTACTCCGTTTACGACGGCAAGGAGACCGTCTACAAGGAGGTGGACGCCGAGCAGAACACCGTGACGCTGCTCAAGGAGAACCCGCAGCCGCCACGCCGGCGCCCGCAGTGGCGCGGTCCGCAGCGCCACTGGATGGAGGTGCCCGACGAGAAGGACGGCTTCCGGCGGTCGCCCACCGACTCGACGCTCACCATCTTCCACCGCGCCGACAACCTCTGGACGCGCCGCGCCGGCGTCGAGAAGCCCCTGACCACCAACGGCGACTCCACCTATTATTATTCAGCGTGGGGCACATTCTCGCCCGACGGCCGCTACTACGCCACCGTGCGCATCAAGCCCGCCCCGAAGCGCTACGTCTACTACGTAGAGTCCGCCCCAATAACACCCCGCCAGACTATAGAAGCCCCCTCGGGGGCCGTAAGGGGGGCTTCCCCCATTCTCCACAAGCAGGAGTACGCCAAGCCCGGCGACTCGCTGAACTACCGTGTGCCCGTCGTTGTCGAGGTGGAGTCGGGTAGGGTGGTGGAGCCTTCCACCGAGCTGTTCAGCCGTCAGTACCAGGTGTCGGCGCCCAGCTGGGACAAGTCGGGCCAGACGCTGACCTTCACCTACAACGAGCGCGGCCATAAGGTCTACCGCGTGCTCGAGATGGACGTGGCGACGGGCCGTGTGCGCACCCTCATTGAGGAGACCAACCCGAAATACGTCAACTACAACCGCCTCTACCGCCACGACTTCGACGACGGGCGCCACATCCTCTGGACCAGCGAGCGCGACGGCCGCAACCACATCTACCTCTACGACCGCCAGAAGGCTAAGCTCGTCAGACAGATTACCAAGGGCGAGTTCTACGTCCGCGACATCCAGCACGTCGACGAGAAGGCGGGCATCGTCTACTTCTCGGCCTGCGGCATGAACAAGCAGGAGGACCCCTACCTCGTGCATTATTATAAGATAGGTGTCGACGGCAAGCACCTGACCAGTCTCACCCCCGAGGAGGGCAACCACAGCGTGACCTACACCGAGGACATGCAATACCTCATCGATACCTATTCAACCGTCACCACACCGCCCGTCACCGTGCTCCGCTCAGGCAAGGACGGCCGCATACTGCGCACGCTCGAGACCGCCGACATCAGCCGCCTGAAGGCCGAGGGCTGGACGCCGCCCGAGGTGTTTGTGGCGCCGGGCCGCGACGGCGTGACACAGATGTGGGGACTCATCCGCCGACCCAGAAACTTCGACCCGACGAAGAAGTACCCCGTCATTGAGTACATCTACAGCGGCCCCGGCGACCAGTACGTGCCGAAGTCGTTCACACCGTGGATATGGACAATGGACGACCTGGCCGAGCTGGGCTTCATCGTCGTACAGTTAGACGCCATGACCACCTCGTTCCGCACCCGCGCATTCGAGGAGGTGTGCTACAAGAACCTGAACGACGCCGGACTGCCCGACCGCATTGCGTGGATCAAGGCAGCCGCCGCGAAATATCCCTACATCGACGTCGACCGCGTGGGCATCTACGGCAGTTCGGCCGGCGGACAGAACGCGATGGCCGCCGTGCTCTGGCATGGCGACTTCTACAAGGCCGCCTATGCCGCCTGCGGCTGTCACGACAACCGCATGGACAAGATCTGGTGGAACGAGCAGTGGATGTCGTACCCTGTCGACTCTTCGTACGTGGCCTGCTCGAACGTCGAGAATGCCTGGCGCCTGGAGCGCCCGCTGATGCTCGTCGTCGGCGAGGAGGACGATAACGTCGACCCCGCCTCGACCATGCAGGTGGTGGCCGCCCTCGAGCGGGCTGGCAAGGACTTCGACCTGGTCGTGCTGCCCGGTGCCCGCCACACCATGGGCGAGACCTACGGCGAGCACAAGCGCTACGACTTCTTCGTGCGCCACCTCATGGGCAAGGAACCCCCGAAGTGGAGCGAACTGAAACGTCAATAATAACAACAAAAAACTAAACCTTATGAAACGATTGCTATTACCCATGCTGCTGTGCCTGTCCTTCTTCGGACAAGCCTCGGCCCAAGTGTCCTTCGGCCACGCCGAGCGGATCAACGACGACTGGCGCTTCCTGCGCGTAGACTCCATGTGGAACGTCCGCGAGACGGCGGACATGAAGGAGCCGGGCTTCGACGACTCCCGCTGGCGCCGCGTCGCGCTGCCCCACGACTGGGGCGTAGAGCTGCCCATGTCGCCCGACAAAGGCTCGTGCCAGGGCTATCTGCCCGGCGGCATCGCCTGGTATAGAAAGAAGATTGAAGTGAAAAGTGAGGGAGTGAAAAGTTTTGTCTATTTCGAAGGCGTCTACAACTACTCCGAGGTCTACCTGAACGGCCACCTGCTCGGCCGCCGGCCCAGCGGCTTCGCCTCGTTCCTCTACGACCTGACGCCCCACCTCCGTGCCGATGGCACCAATGTGCTGGCCGTGCGCGTTGACCACTCCCAGGAGGCCGACTCGCGCTGGTATACCGGCTCGGGCATCTACCGCGACGTGTGGCTCATCACGGCGCCCGAGGTTCACCTGGCACAGTGGGGCACGGCCTACCGGCTGGTGAGCATCAGCGGCAAGAAGGCGGTCGTTGACGTAGACGTCGAGACCACCGACGACCGCGCCGTGAAGTCGGCCCTGACGCTGCAGGCCGCCGTCTCGCTGACCGACGCACAGGGCAGGGTGGTGGCCGAGGCTGCGACCGCCATCGGGCCGCAAGAGAAGAAGACCGTACGGCTGACCGTCAGCAATCCGCAGCGCTGGACGCTCGACAAGCCCTATCTCTACACGCTGACCACCAAGCTGAGCAACGGCGACCAGAGCACCGTCCGCGCCGGACTGCGCACGCTGGAGTTCTCGCCCGACCGCGGGTTTGCGCTCAACGGCCAGTGGATTAAGGTGAAGGGCGTCTGCGTACACGACGATGCCGGCGTGCTCGGCACCGCCGTGCCTGCCGAGGTGTGGCGCCGCCGCGTGCGCGAGCTGAAGGCCATCGGCACCAATGCCCTGCGCATGAGCCATAACCCCCACGCACCGGCACTCTACGACATCTGCGACGAGGAGGGCATGCTCGTGATGGACGAGGCCTCCGACGAGTGGGAGTTTCCCAAGCGCAAGTGGATGAGGGGCTGGAATCAGGGCGCGCCCGGCTTCGAGGGCACCTTCAGCTACTTCGAGGAGTGGATAGAGCGCGACGTGGCCGACATGGTGCGCCGCGACCGCTGCCACCCCTCGGTGTTCCTCTGGTCAATAGGCAACGAGGTGGACTATCCCAACGACCCCTATTCGCACCCCGTGCTCGACGGCGACGGCAGCTTCACGCAGCCCGTCTATGGCGGCTACAAGCCCGACCAGCCCAATGCCGAGCGCATAGGCCGCATTGCCCAGCGACTGGTCAAGGTGGTGAAGGCCATCGACACCTCGCGACCCACGACGGGAGCGCTGGCCGGTGTGGTGATGTCGAACGAGACGGCCTATCCCGACGCCATCGACGTGGTGGGCTACAACTACACCGAGAGCCGCTACGACAGCGACCACAAGAAGTACCCGAAGCGCGTACTCTACGGCTCGGAGAACCGCCACGACCTCGACGCCTGGAAGGCCGTGCGCGACAAGCAGCACATCTTCGGACAGTTCCTCTGGACGGGCATCGACTACCTCGGCGAGAGCGGCACGTGGCCAGCACGCGGCAGCAGTGCCGGACTGCTCGACCTGGCCGGACAGCGCAAGCCCCAGGGCTGGTATCGCGCCGCCCTGTGGAGCGAGCAGCCCGTCTGCTATGTAGGCACGGCGGCACAGTGGGGCGGCGGCGGACAGCGCAACGGCCGCAACCGTAATGGCGGCGCGCAGGTGTCGCCCTATGCCCCCGACACGTGGAACTACCAGGCGGGGCAGCGCGTCCGCGTGATGTGCTACACCAATGCTCCGTCGGCGCGCCTGTTGCTGAACGGCCAGCCACTGGAGGCTGAGTTCCAGCGCGACCCGAGGACCGACATACTCTATTGCGACGTCGACTACCAGCCCGGAACGCTGCGCTGCGAGGCGTCGAACGGCGCCGCCTACGAGCTGAAGACCAGCGGCGAGCCCTACGCCCTCAGGCTGACCACCGACTCCGTGGCCCACGTCTTCGTCGAGGTCGTCGACGAGCAGGGCATCCCCGTCCGCGGTGCCGACCATGAGGCGTCGGTCAGCGTGCGTGGTGCCCGGCTGCTGGGCCTCGAGAACGGCAACATCCAGAACAACCACTCGCCGCGCCGCTCGCCCGACTATCGTCCGCAGAGCCGACTGCGCCTCTATGGTGGGCGGCTGGTGGCCTACGTCGAGGGTGCCGCCGGCGGTGGCCAGACGGTCAGCGTGCGGGCCTCGGCGCCCTACCTGCAGCCGGCAGAACTGACATTCCCCTTAAAATAATGTAAAGACTATGACACTCAAAGAGTTTCTATCCACCAACGACCGCTTCGCTGCCAACAGCGGCTGTGTACTCGAAGAAATCGGCGACGGCTATGCCCGCGCCACCCTGCAGGTGACTGCAGAACACCTCAATGCCGGCGGCGTCTGTCAGGGCGGCGTCTACTTCACGCTGGCCGACATAGCCATTGCGGCGGTGATGAATTCGCACGGCCAGCTGACCTTCGGCGTTGAGAATAACATCGTCTATGTGAAAAGCGTCAAGGCAGGCGACCGTCTGACTGCCGAGGCCCGCGAAGTGGTCAACCACCATAAGCTGCCCTATGTCGACGTGCGCATCACCAATGGCGCGGGCGAGCTGTGCTGCATCGTGACGGGCATTGGCTACCGGAAACAGGCTCCAATTCAGGTTGACAAGCCCGTGTAAACGCACACAATGTTAAAATTGGAATTTTTTCACTAAAAAACTTGGAAGTTAGCGTATAAAATACTATTTTTGCCGCCGATAAGACTATTTATCTGCAATTGCAGACCACCTTATCGAATATAGTTAGTGGATGGCAGCGTCCTGCGCCATCCACATTTTTGTTGCTCCTCAGCCAGCGTGCCGGCAGTGGGAACCGCCGCCTCGTGATGATGAGGTGGCGCCTGGTGAATGCGAGGCGCCGCGTCGGTGCGAGACAGGGGGGGGAGAAACTTACAAACTTACAACTTACATTTTTGTTCTTCCAAGTCAGAAGAGGAAAAATTTAAATTATATATATTATTATAATAATATATATAATTTATCCTTTTGCTACTATCGCCGAAGAAAATAGTAAAATGTAAATTGTAAGTTGTAAGAATCGCCGCTTTCCCCTGTATTTATCGGGGAAAGCGGCGATTTTACATTAAAATGAAAATGTAAGTTTCCCCCCCACCTTCGCTTTTTCTACAGAAAAACAGGCTGAAAATTTGGCCGTTCGGCGGGAATGTCGTATCTTTGCAAGAAAGAACTGCACAAAAGGGTTCTTTTTTGTGTGAAGATGGCAGAACAGGAGAAATGGAAATGGCAGGAACCGGGCACCACCTGGAAGGGCGTTGGCTTGTATCATATTACGCTGACAATCCCTGACCGCCGTCCTTTGCTGGGTATGCTCGACATCCCTGACAACAGCCCTGCTAAGGCTATTGTTAGACGGACGGCACTGGGGAATGCTTTGGTCGATTGCCTGATGAGCGTTCCGAAGTACCACCCTGAGGTTCAGGTGTTGCACTTCTGCCTGATGCCCGACCATCTTCATGCCGTTTTGTATGTCAGGCGCACCATGCCTTCGGGCATCAGGGCGCTGGTGCGCGGGTTCTGGCAGGCAGCGAAGAAACTGGGGCGGGCGTGGTCGGCCTCTTCTTCGCCTGCCCCGAATGCTATTCGGGGTAACGGGGAAGAAGGGCTTCGTGAGCAGACGGCGAGGATGGAGGCGCTTGCTGCCTCACTGCGCGCGGAAATGGGCGAGGAGGTCTATTACCGCCTTGCGCCCGTCTTCACGGAGATTCCGTTCATTCGGCCAATGGTTCACAGATCGCAACTCCCCAATACCATCCGCTACATCGACATGAATCCTCAGCGCCTGGCGACCAAGCGTCTGAAGCCGGGCTTCTTCCGTGTGCAGCAAGGCGTTGCCATAGGCGTCAGAAGCTACTATGGTGTGGGGAACACGACGCTGCTGATGTCAGAACGTTTTGCGACGGTGCATGTGCGGAGCGTGATGGTTAAAATGGCCGAACATGGTGATGACAGGCCGCTGCGCGACTACATGAATTCCTGTGTTCTGGCGGCCCGTCAGGGAGTGGTGATGGTTTCGCCGTTTATCTCTCCGCAGGAAAAGCAGGTGATGCTGGTGCTGCTGCGCGAGCAGCGGCCGTTCGTACATCTCATGGCCAATGGCTTCAGCGAATACTACAAGCCTGTTGATGGACTGTTCGACGCTTGTGCCTCAGGGCGTCTGCTCATGCTTAGCCCTTGGGAATACGACGCCAGCAAGCGTCGCGTCAGCCGTGCTGAGTGCGTGGCTCTCAACGCCATGGCCGATGACATCTGCAGTCAGTTGAATGTGCAACCGTACGATCCCCTTGTTCAGACCACCCCTAGCCCCTCCTGACTCAGGAGGGGAAAAGGAGTGTTAAACAACTGTTAAAAGCCCTGTATATGTATACATATACAGGGATTTTTTCGTACCTTTGTGTAGTCAATCGCGAACGACTAACTAACTTTATTACTAACCCTTTAAAACCATGAAAAACGTATGATTGAACTTAATGCTTACAAGAACCTGAACACGGCCTCGAAAACCTATGGCCAGTGGTACGTGCGCAAGGAGTCGAAGCAGGTCTACGGACTCTCTGAACTCGCGCAGCACATGTCGGAACACAACACGCCCTTCTCGAAGGGAACCATCCAGGGCATCCTCACCGACATGGTGAAGTGTATCCGCGAGCTTGCGCTCAACGGCATC
>JAEEGH010007297.1_pt1 | contig 26661 bp, 23 predicted proteins | sample 9134181 | NCBI WGS metagenome assembly JAEEGH01 (sample SAMN16246544, study PRJNA631951) | gut metagenome | biome: gut microbiome; feature: rumen; material: DP-attached | host: Bos | place: Iran: Karaj | collected 2018-10 | reverse complement strand
AAGAAGTTTGGTGTCATGCAGAATCAGATCACTGGTTGTGCTACCTATGGTGGCCACGGTGAGCAGATGGCCGTATTCGGCAGCCACGTTGAGATTGCTGGCCGCAAGCTGACTGACATCATCGGTACCGCTGAGTTCCCCGCTGAGGAGTGGGAGCAGATGAAGGTCGATGTTACCAAGGGTGGTGCCAAGATCATCGAGCTTCGCGGACGCAGCTCATTCCAGAGCCCTGCATATCTCTCAGTTGAGATGATCCGTGCCGCTATGGGTGGTGAGCCTTTCCGCTTCCCCGTTGGAACATACGTTAAGACTGACAAGTACGACCACATCATGATGGCCATGAAGACCACCATGACTGCCGAGGGTGCTAAGTTCGAGGTTCCCCAGGGTACTGCTGAGGAGAACGCCAAGCTCGACCAGAGCTACGAGCACCTCTGCAAGATGCGCGACGAGCTGGTTACTCTGAACATTGTTCCTCCTGTATCTGAGTGGAATAAGATTAATCCTAACCTCTAATCCACAGAGGTATGGCTTTGATTAAAAGTTATAGAGGTCTCGCTCCCAAATGGGGGCGAGACTGCTATTTTAGCGAGAACGCCACAATTGTTGGCGACGTGACGATGGGCGATGAGTGCTCCGTATGGTTCAACGCCGTCGTTCGTGGCGACGTGGCTCCCATCACCATCGGCAACTGCACGAACATCCAGGACGGCAGCTGCGTACACGTGACCTTCGACACAGGTCCTACCCACATCGGTAACTACGTGACGATAGGACATAATGTCACTGTCCACGCCTGCACCATCCACGACCACGCCCTCATCGGCATGGGCTCCACCCTACTCGATGGCTGCGAGGTGGGCGAAGGCTCCATCGTAGCCGCAGGTGCTCTCGTACTCCAGAACACGAAGATCCCCGCAGGCGAGATCTGGGGCGGCGTCCCAGCCAAGTACCTCAAGCCCGTCCGTCCAGGCCAGACCGACAACGCCGAGCACTACGTCGCCTACTCCAAATTCTACCTCGAAGACCAGAAGTAACAAAAGTTTAGCCGGATGCAATTGCGTCCGGCTTTTTAATAAATCCCAGCTACCACCTCAGGGAATTGCAGAATCCTATCGGCATTCGACTCGTTAAAGAGCAAGTGCATGAAGTCGAGCTTCTTTTGATTCAGATCCACAACTTTTAATCGTTCTGTCATGGCAACCTTCAACTCATCCATAGTCGAGATCCCTGATTTTTCCTGAAGGAAATCCAGATTAGGCTTCGTCTTTGAAAGCAGGAAAATGGCATCATAAAAATCACGACCCTTCTGACGGGTCAGGATGGTGGAGAACTTCATGGCACATAGTACATCCAGAGGTGGCACCTGAATGCCAAAGAAGAATCCCATTTTATTGACATTCGCTACCACAGGCTGATATTGAACGCCTTGGTCCTGTGCTTCGATCTTCAGCAGAAGCCGCTCTTCACGATGTCCCGTCAACCCAAGATTGAACAACATCTGTGGAAAGAACAGGTTGCGCCTAAAAGCTGTCAGACGAGGATTAGGCTTATCACGAGTTTCAACTTCGATATTATTCTGTCGTAAGAATTGCACAACGCTGTCCGTCATTACCAAGAATTCCTGTTCACTCAAATCCTTACAGTCGAAGTCCAAATCTTCCGAAAAGCGGTCGATGCCTTGTATGAGCCTTAAGTTGGTACCTCCTATAAACGACACCTTACTGATATAAGGAGTGGCTGCCAGATGGTCAAGTATCAACAACTGGAGGTATTCCTTCAGCATATAGCGTTCGAAACGACTTTCCTTAGCGATGATAGGAGGAAAGAAACTGCGAATGAATTCAATGTCAATCATAATTCATAAACTTTTAATAAACAACGGACTCTCTGATTCAGGGCTTTGCTGTCAAATCTTGCAAGGTAATCGGAGAAGCGATCCTTATCGAATTCGCTTTGCATATAGTCTTCGTCCAGTCGGAGCTCTTCCATATCCTGTTCTGTCTTGTAGTAGGGATTCAGGTAGAGGAGATCCAACAGCGCCTTTTCAGGGGTGGCAAACAACAGGCCTCGTCCGTTCTGCATAATCTTAATCTCATAGCCGAAATATAGTGGTGTCTTCACATTCTGATAATGGAAGGTGCCGAACGCATTTTCAAACTTAGCTGTCTTCAGGGTAGTCACACTCGTCAGTTGAACAACCTCTTCGGGTATCATCCCGTAAAACGACAGAGCACTGTGCAGACTGATGTATGAGGGTGTATAGATACGGTTTGCCACATAGCGCGAAAAATCTGGCACTTGGCGATAATCAGGAAAAGCATAATACTGATTTCTCAGCTTCACCAGCAATCCCCTTTGGCACCAATGCGTCAAGTTATTACGGTCGAAATTTTTCTCCCATAGCAACACCTGATTGATGTTAAAACAACCCATCGGATACATCCGTTCTCTGAATGTCAGAAAGTCCATTATTGTTTATTCTATTTCTAAAACACTGCAAATATAGTGATTTTTGGAAATAAGACAAAAGAAATAAAGAAAAAACAAACCAAAATATCAAAAATTGCACACTTATCCAAGTTTTTCTTTGTTTTCTGTGCAAATTTTAGTATTATTTTGTATATACCAAAAGGCCATTATCTCTCTCATTCTTCCACCAATTCTTTAAATATCATTTAAATAAATGCCTTTTGGGGTGGTGGATAAATGGTGGTAGATTGTAGATATTATGGAATAGGTAGCGTTTATCCTGAAATAAGTGGCACTTATCAAGAGATAAGCGGTGCTTATTGCGCAATAAATGGCGCTTATTGGCAGATTATCGTTTACATAATTTTGCTACGAGTCTTAACACACTTGATGGAGCAAGTCCTTTCAGTCTGAAACAACACTGCTTTCTCCTTGAGATAATACTGTTTTCTCAATGCGACAACGTTGTTTTCAATACACGAAAATACCGTTTTCTGCCGTAGGAAATAATTTGCTTAGAGGTTTTGCAAGTAATTTCGAAGCCCATTTAATACATTCTACTATTTCACTTATTCTTTCAATGAAACCATTTGCTATCTAGAGTTGACGCTATTGATGATTTCAATGTTAGTATTTGGAAATTTCATTTTAAACTCCACGAGCAGCGGATCCGATTCATCTACGATGATAAAACCTCTTTCAAAATTGACTGGACATTCTTGGGGGCCTCCATACTTCGACATGTCTTCCATGCGAATTTCCTTAAAGCACTTTTCCTTAGGCAGCCGATGCAACCAGCCAACGACTCCATTATCTGTACTGTCGTCGAATCTAATCCTAACTTTCATTTTTTTCAAATTATTACATTGGTCGAATACTAAGTTTCTTGCCCGTCTTGTTCCACATATGAAACCAACTACCAGAACAGCTGATGAAGGTATCAGTTTCTCATTATCCTAAACTTTTTTCTTAAAGTGTTAGGAAAAAGCAGGAGATATCACTCGACAAAAACGAGCACGTAAGCGCATGCTCGCGTGCTCGTTGTTATTTATGGCCTGAAGATTACTCGTCAAGTTTAAGAGTGAAATTACAAAAACCTTTTTCGCTCCGTTCACCTAATACTGCGGTATATACGGCATCATCTATCGTGACTTTAACCACGAAATTGACTTCCTCTGGAATCTGCAATTCGAATTTCTCTATCTGCTCCTTTGTCAAATTGCAATTATCGAAAATAATGGATACTTGCTTGCCTTTAACATTAACAAGATGGAAAATCGGGTAATAAAAAGGGGCAGTGCAGAATTTGCAAGAATTAAAAATGAATTCCGGCGTATTATCTTCTGGATTTGGAGAGAAATTAAAGTCACCAATAACATCAGTAAAATCGCAATTCTTAGCATATACACCTCTAGAAAAAGTTACTACGTCTTCAAACTTGAAAATGCAATTCTCAACTAATGCCGGCACATTTTGAAGTTCTTCCCATTGATATTTATATCCTGCCTCTTCATCTTCTTTTGACATCGGCTGTGGCGCAATTGTTAAGTTCTTTAAAGACTCCACACCTGCCATAGTTGCCCAAAAACAAACATCATTATATTCAGAATAAGATGAATACCTACCAGGATAAAGTGTTGCACCATTACCTTCGCCTTCAATAGAGGTGACGAAGAGCCTATCATAACTATGTTTTTCCTTGTCATCAATAAGAACTTGTGCATCTTCTGCAATTACAAGTTTATCTATCAGGTTCTCACTGGAAGCTTCGGCACTAACATCCATTGTAATGGTGTTTACATCTTTTGTGTTGTTGATTTTAAGAGTACCAACTTTACCGCCTTTCTTGATCTCTACAGTACCTCCTTTGATGATGGCTTCCTGTAATTCTACATCTTCATCCACAATCAGTGTTTCTTGAGCAGTCTTAGCGGTCAGTGTCTTATAGACGGTCTTGCCACTTGAAGCCAGTGTCACAGTTGTGTTTGGCAGTTCGATATTGACAACAAGACCAGTTGCATCTGGCATTGTAATCACAAGTTCGTTCTCCGATTCACCTGAAGCTGCATCTGCGCCTTCATTTGCCACGAATTCCAATGGGTTAGAGGTAGAAGTGGTAATAGCATCAGTGAATGTCAACTCAATGGCAACCTTGTTGCCTGTAGACGTTGTCATCGGGATTTCGATAACACTGTTTGATGCTGTGGTGGAAGATCCGCCTGCTACAGTAATCTTGATGGGATCGCCAGAAGCAATGGCTTCCTGAACAGCCTTAACACTCAGAGCCTCCTCAAGGAGAGCAGTTACTTCCTCAGCCGAAGCACCAGTATTCTCAACGATTGGGGTAACAACAGGGGCAACAGGGTTATCCGTATTTCCAATGACTGCATCAACAAAACCTTGGCATGAAATCATTGTTGACGATGCAATCAATAGCGTCATAGCCGCCAACAGGTTTTTTACTAAATTGTTTTTTCTCATAATTTTAAGAATTTAATTGTTTAAAATGTAATTAATAATTTAAATATTTCTTCACTTTCATTCAAGCATACACAATGAGTGTGAGCCTTCTTGACATTCTTCGTCAGAAGGTTCTGGAATACCTGTAGCATAAAGAATGAAAATCAGCCCACACCTATAGTAATATCAGAAAGTGCCCCCAAAGATATGGAGTATGCCCGACTAATGCCACTACAGGAGGAACAGCTTTCAGACCTTTACCCATGCTACAGTGAATTTTCCAGATTTACTGACGGGCTGAAGCCTATTCGCTCTCCTCAATGTCTGCCACCCATTTTATATGAATGACGCGACAAAGATACGAAATAATTTTGAAAGACCGCTCTTTTAGGGCTGAATTTTTTAATTCAACTGCAAAAATAAGCAAAAGGACTGAAATAGCACATGCCATTTCCAGTCCTTTTGTCAATCCAAATAAGTCCAAACGATGATATTTGCCTTAATTGCGGTATTTATAAAGCTGATTCAGGTCGTGGAGGTACAAATCGTCTTGTACACGCTCCCAGACGTTGTGGGTGGAGTCGGATTCTGTCTTTGAGTGTCGATAGACACCGAGGAACACATAGCCGGAATCTACCAGATCCTTCATAAACGTAATACGGATCTCATTGCGATGCAGAGCTATATAATAGAAGTCGCCGTTACGCTGGGCTATCTGTTCCTGAGTCACATTCTATAACGACCAGTGAACCGAGATGGTAGGCATCATGGCGGCAGAGTCGCCCTTGTTACCCCAAGTCGGGTTGCCATACTCAGGTCCCCAGATGAAAATGCCTGGATGATTGGGGATTTCCCTGCCCCAATAGAAGTCGAGGTCGTGGATGCCAAACAATTCAAGATAGTCCTGAGGCTTTTCGAAGTGGGCACCTCGTTTCAGATGATAATCTGACATCAGTTGGGCAGAGTCTTTCTTGTCTTTATCAGACAAAAGCATGGTCCCTCCAATCAATAAAGCGAGGATTACGACTGCCAATGGGACGAAGATCTTCCAGCTGGTGAAGCGGTGCCTGAACGGAACAGAAGCTGGTTCTTTCTGAGGGAGTTCCTGGCAGCAAAAAGCCTCCCAGTCTTTATAGTCAACGAACTGAGCCAGGATGTCGAGCGTAGACAATCGAGGAGTAGACGGTTCTGAAAGGTAACCCCAAATTCGCTTGAGGGTTGTGGAACTGACATTCTCGTGCAGTTTGTCGAATATCAGTCCAGCCAGAAAGTCGAAGTCCTTAGGGGTCTTCATCTTCCTGCCGACAGTTTCTTCTATGACATCACGGAGTCTTACTAACGCTTGTTCTTGCTGAGTTTGCATTTTAGCTCGTTAAATTATCTGCCTGCAAAAATAGGCAAAAATCCCGAAACCACCAAATATTTCGGGATTTTTAGTCGGGTTAGCCGATGGAACAAAAACGTGATTCAGACTTTCCCCAGAATCTGCTCGGCGTGCTCTTTGGTTTTGACTTGCTTGCCAGCGAAGATCTGTTCAATGATGCCTGACTCGTTGATGATAAAGGTGGTGCGGATGGTGCCCATGGTCTTCTTGCCATACATCGACTTCTCGCCCCAGGCGCCCATAGCCTCGAGCAACGTGTGATCGATATCGGCAATCAACGGGAAGGTCAGTTCATGCTTCTCCTTAAACTTAGCATGTGAGGCAGCAGAGTCTTTGCTGACACCAACAATCTCATAGCCAGCCTGTTGCAGCTCCTGATGGTGGTCACGCAGGCTACAGGCCTCAGCTGTACAGCCACTGGTATTGTCCTTCGGATAGAAGTAAAGGATCAGCTTCCTACCTTGGAAATCGCTCAGTCTGATCTCCTTGCCATTTTCGTCCTTACCCAGAATCTCGGGTGCTTTGTCTCCAATTTTCATAAGCTTATAGTGTTTTATATTATTTTGATGTAATCGTTGCGACAACGTATTCGCTCTGGGTGCCAATGCGGAACTTGCCACCCCAGATGCCGATACCTGAGGATACATAGAACTGGGTGTTGCCACGCTGATGGCTGCCCCACGAGCACTCGTAGATATGATCGGTAATCCAAGAGATGGGCCACACCTGTCCGCGATGGGTATGTCCGCTCAGTTGGAAGTCGACTCCCGCGGCCTCAGCACGATCCAAGTTGTAAGGCTGATGGTCCATAACTATAGTGAAAAGTGAAGAGTGAAGAGTGAAAAGTGAAGAGACATCAGCCACTAAGTCCTTGATAGGTTTGCGGCGCATGTTCGAGCGATCGTTACGGCCAATGATGACAATGGCACTATCGATAACGGCAACCTCATCGATGAGCAGACGGATGCCAGCATCCTTGAAGAACTGCTGGGCCAAAGGCTCGCCCGCATAATGCTCATGATTGCCCAAGCAGGCATAGACAGGCGCCTTCAGCCGATGGAACTCCTCAGCCATCTTCTCCTCGATCAACGGGCGCATGCTGCCGTCGATGATGTCGCCTGCCAGCAGGATGAAATCAGGATTCTCAGCATTGATCATATCCACCCAACGGGCCAGTTCCTTACGTGGATTGTGATAGCCCAGATGCAGGTCGGAGGCCATCACCACCTTATAGTCCTTGGGCAGCGGTTTGGCAGATTTCAACTCCAACGGTACGCGTACCTTATTATAATAATGGAGGTTGCCATAGAGGAAGATGCCGAATACGAGTACGAAGATACCCAAGGCCGTATAGCCGTTATGATAGAGGAAGGCCTTCGGCACGAGATGGACCAATCGCCCCAGGTCGAGCACCAGAAAGATGATGACGAGATACATCAGGACGAAGATCGACGAGGTGCCAATCTCGTATGCCGCCTGTGCCAGAGGGAGGGGCAGGCCATCGAACCTGCGTCCGAAATTCAGGAAGAGCATGACGAAACTGAGTACGCCAACGGCGATGATCAGCAACTTCCACAAAGCGGAGACTGGCAGCATCACCCATACATGCCAGGCAATGTAGGCGATGGCCAGAATCGGCAAAACCATAAAGAGTATCATCCACATATATTTCATATTCTGTATAATGAGTGCAAAAATAATAAGAAAAAAGTGATTTTTCATCGTCAATTCACAAATATTTTGTATCTTTGCAATCGTATTATTAACTTTTAGCACAACAAATATCAGAGACAAAGCACCAAAGTAAATAAAAATGAAACAAAGATTACTTCTTTTTGAGTTGATTTTCTTGCTAGCCCATCTCTGTTATGGACAAACCCGTGAAGTTCACATCCTTGCAGCCAATGACATGCATGCAGCCATTGATGCATTCCCCCAGTTTGCAGCCATTGCCGACAGCTTGAGAACACTTTACCCCTCACTGCTCGTATTTTCTGCAGGCGACAACCGTACAGGAAATGCCTTCAGCGACAAGTACGAAATATCATCCTATCCGATTGTGGCACTTATGAATCAGGTGGGATTCAACGCTAGCGCATTAGGTAATCATGAATTCGACGTGAAGTCACTTCCACCTCTAATGGGGCTGTCAAACTTCAGTTATATCTGCGCTAATGCATCGCCATCAAAAGAATCGGGCTTGCATATCGTTCCCACTCAGGTTTTCGACGTAGAGGGTATGAAGATTGGTGTCATCGGTGCGATACAGATTAACACTTTGGGACGACCTGATACACATCCAGATAATGTGGAAGGCATTAAGTTCTCGCTTCCCATGAGCGCTGTCGCCAAGTACGAGTCTTTCAGCCACCAGTGTGATGCCACTATCCTCTTATCACACGTCGGCTATGAAGGAGACATCAAGATGGCCCAAGCATTCCCCTGGTTAGACCTGATCATTGGAGGGCACACCCACCATCAGCTCACAACAGATGAGCCACTTTACAATGGAGTGCTAATAACCCAGAACAAGAATGCCCTACAGACGGTTGCTCATATCACCCTAACCATTAGGAATGGTCGTGTAACAGGGAAAAAGGTAGAATATATCAAGGTCAAGAGCTTCTCCAAGAAGAACCGTCTGGTGGAAGCTATGGTGCAGTACTTTAACAAGAATCCATATTTCGAGCGCATCATAGCAGAGGCTGCCGAGCCTTTCACAGAGAAAGACGAACTGAATTTCCTGATGTGCGACGCGTTCTTAGAGGAAGGGGGAGGTAAAATCAGCATTGTCAATAACGGTGGTATACGTTTAGACTCCATAGCGGCTGGTACCATAACCATGGGGGAAATATTATCTATGGACCCCTTTAACAACCTTGCCGTAAAGACGCGCTTGACAGGTGAGGAAATCCTGAAGCTTCTTACCACCTATAGCCGAGGCTCACTTTACCATCTGCCTCGTGTGGGCGGTATCATCTGTGAAGCCACTGTGGATAAAAACGATCAGTACAAAGATCGCCTGAAGCACATCAAGCTGACGACACTTGACGGGAAAAAGTTTGACCTACATAAGACTTATGAAGTGGTGACGAACAGCTACCTGGCCAGTATATGCAAACCATTCCTCAACAACGATTACGAATCACTGTACATACACACAGCTGACATGCTGATAAACTATCTGAAGAAGCTGAAAGTTGTCAGCCCAACAAGAATCGACAGGCTGATAGTTAAGGAAGAGTAACGCTGCCAAGCACTTTGGCGGTTGCTCCTGCCTGACCCTTAACGAACTGTCCTGCCAGTTGTCCCTGCTCTTTCAGATACTGGGCATCAGAGGCCAAACGACTCATCTGGCGCTCAAATTCTTCGTAGTCATGTATCTCGAAGCCGCCATTTTGCTTGAGGCCCTGAGCCTCCTGGAACTTCTGGTTGTTGGGGCCAAAGAATACGGGCACATCCCATACAGCTGCCTCCAGCAGATTATGGATTCCCACGCCAAAGCCTCCACCTACATAGGCAACATGGCCATAATGGTAGATGCTAGAGAGAAGACCATAGCAGTTGATGATGAGAACCTCAGCAGAGGTCAGAGACGAGAGGTCAGAAGTGAGAGATTTCTCTGCGTCGGTATAGCGTACGACCTTGCGTCCTTCGAGCAACTTCTCAATCTGTTTCAGATGATCCTCACCAATGACATGAGGGGCAATAATCAGTTTCCAGTTCTTGTGTTCATTAAAATACTTGATGAAGATTTCCTCATCAGGAGGCCATGATGAACCAGCCACGAACACCTGGGGTGCATCTTTCACAAAAGCCTCAACCACAGGCAGTTGCTTAGCGGCTTCCTTGATCTGGAGTACACGATCAAAGCGAGTATCGCCTACCACTGTAACATCCGTAATACCAATCTTAGCCAACAGCTGCTTGCTTACCTCGTTCTGCACAAAGAAATGGGTGAAACAATTCAGCACGCGACCATACTGACGACCATACCACTTGAAGAACACCTGGTCTGGACGGAAGATGCTCGACACGCTGTAAACAGGCACATTCCTGTGCTTGAGGATGTGCAGATAGTTATACCAGAACTCGTACTTGATGAAGAAAGCCATCACAGGACGAATGGTTCGCAGGAATCGACGCGCATTGGTGATGGTATCAAGAGGCAGATAAGTAATGATATCAGCACCTTCGTAGTTCTTACGTACCTCGTAGCCTGAAGGCGAGAAGAACGTGAGCAGAATCTTATACTCGGGATGCTCCTTGCGCATCTGCTCCATCAGCGGACGGCCCTGTTCGAACTCGCCCAACGAGGCAGCATGAAACCACACATATTTGGCATTAGGATCAACCTTCTCGCGGAGAATCTTGAATGCCTCGCGCTCGCCACGCCACATCTTACGCACCTTCTCATTGAAGCGGCTATAGATGGCCACTCCAAGAAGATAGAGGTATATAATCAGGTTGTAAAACATTTATCCAAGTACTTCTATAGCACGACGCATTCTTGCAATAGTCTCCTCCTTACCCAGGAAGGCCGAGATGTCGAACATGCCAGGACCCTTACCCTCGCCAACGAGTGTGAGTCGCCAAGCATTCATCACATTACCGAGCTTATACTCCTTCTGCTCCACCCAGGCATGAACAATCTGCTCCTGATTCTCGAGCGAGAAGTCATCAATGCCCTCGAGCACGCCTATCAACTCCGTCATCACCTGAGCAGAGTCTTCCTTCCAGCGCTTCTTGGCTGTCTTCTCATCGTACTCCGTAGGTGCCTCGAAGAAGAACGAGCACAGAGGCCACAATTCGTGAACGAACGATACGCGATCCTTCATCATTGTTGTAACCTGGAGGATACGCTCAGAGGTCTCATTAGGACAATGTTCCTTCACGATGGGCTCAAAGAGAGCAGCAATCTCCTCGTTGCTCTTCTTGAGAATGTACTCATGGTTGAACCATATAGCCTTCTCAAAAGCAAACTTGGCACCAGCCTTTGAACACTTAGAGATATCGAACAGAGGAACGAGCTCGTCGAGTGAGAAGATCTCCTGCTCAGTACCAGGATTCCATCCCAGCAGAGCGAGGAAGTTGATAACTGCCTCAGGGAAATAACCATCCTCACGATAGCCACGAGAAGTTTCGCCCGTCTTAGGATCCTTCCACAACAAGGGGAACACGGGGAAACCCAGACGGTCGCCATCACGCTTCGACAATTTACCCTTTCCATCGGGTTTCAAGAGCAGAGGCAGGTGAGCGAACTGAGGCATCGTATCCTCCCAGCCGAAAGCCTGATAGAGCAGAACATGCAGGGGGGCAGAGGGCAACCACTCCTCACCACGAATCACGTGAGAGATCTCCATCAGATGGTCATCCACGATATTGGCCAGATGATAAGTTGGCAACTGGTCGGCACTCTTATAGAGCACCTTATCGTCGAGAATGTCGCTCTTGACACGAACCTCGCCACGAATCAGGTCATTCACCAGAACCTCCTGACCAGCCTCGATCTTGAAGCGAACCACATACTGTTTACCGTCAGCAATCAGTTTGTCGACCTCCTCCTTAGAAAGGGTCAGAGAGTTACGCATCTGAGAACGAGTGTGGCAATCGTACTGGAAATTCTGAATCTCAGCACGCTTAGCCTCCAACTCCTCAGGGGTATCGAAAGCTATATATGCCTTATCGGCATCAAGCAACTGCTGTACATACTTCTTATAAATATCGCGACGCTCGCTCTGACGATACGGACCTTTGTCGCCACCAAAGCTAACGCCCTCGTCGAACTTGATGCCCAACCACTTAAACGACTCGATGATATACTCCTCTGCACCAGGCACGAAACGGTTGGAATCAGTATCCTCGATACGGAATACGAGATCGCCACCATGCTGCTTGGCAAACAGGTAATTATACAGGGCGGTACGTACGCCGCCGATATGCAATGCTCCCGTAGGACTTGGTGCAAAACGCACCCTTACTCTTCTATCAGACATATTTTTTCTTAAATTTGCGTGCAAAGTTACAAAAAAGTTGAGAGTTTTTTGTATTTTTGCAACCATAATTATATAAAATACATAGAAATGAGTAGTTTTAGCATTAAAAACGACACCACATGGCGTGATTTTCTCATCCGTACGGGTCTAATAATTGCCTCAGTAGTCATTATTGTATGGCTAATGCCACGTAGTACTCATAACACATACAAAATAGAAAGAGGTAAGCCTTGGGCCTATGCCGACCTGAAAGCGCCGTTCGACTTCCCCATCTATAAAAGTGATGAAGCTGTTAAGGCCGAACGCGATAGTCTGATGAAGCAGTATGAGCCCTATTACATTTATAACACGGATATCGTAGGCAAGCAGCTGCGCCAATTTGCCAAAGACTATAGTGATGGCATACCAGGGTTATCCAATGACTATATCAGCATCGTAGCCAATCGTCTGCGTATTCTTTACGCCCAGGGTATCATGAATAGTTCTGAATATGCCAGACTGCATCAGGATACCACCCAGATCATCCGTGTCGTGAGCGGAAAGAATGCTGTCAGCATGCCCATTACGAAAGTCAACTCCGTCATTTCCGCCTATGAGCAGATATTCCTCGATCCATCACTCGCTAATCACCGGGATATTCTCAAGAAGTGCAACCTGAACGACTATCTCACGCCTAACCTTATCTACGACAAGGAACGAAGCGAAGCCAGCCTGAACGATCTGAGCAACAGCATCGCATTGGCAAGCGGATTGGTACAGCGAGGTCAGAAGATCATTGACCGAGGAGACATCGTAGACTCAAAGACCTATAATATCCTACAGTCGTACGAGAAAGAAATGCAGCGACGCGAGGAAGGAAACGCACGGATCAGTCTGACCATTATGGGACAAATTCTGTTGGTGTTTATCCTCATTTCCTGCTTCACCATCTACCTCACCTTGTTCCGCAAGGACTATTTCGACAAGATGCGTTCCACTGCCATGCTTTATGCGCTGATCATCATATTTGTCGTTATAGCTTCCATGATGGTGAAGAACAACATCCTGCATGTCTATATTCTGCCGTTTGCGATGGTGCCCATCTTCATCCGTGTGTTTATGGACTCCCGCACGGCATTCATGGCCCATTCCATCATGATTCTCATCTGCGCCAGCATCCTACAATATCCGCTGGAATTCATTGCTGTAGAACTTGTGGCCGGACTCGTAGCTATCTTCTCGCTGAGAGAGTTGTCAAGTCGTTCACAACTATTCTGGACAGCAGTTTTTGTCACCTTTGCCGCCGGATTGACCAACCTTGCTTTAGATTGGATACGAAATAACGATCTGACAAAGATCAGCTATAGCGAGTATAACTACATCGCTATCAACGGTATTCTGTTGTTCTGCTCATACCCCCTACTCTATCTGATAGAGAAGGCTTTCGGTTTTACCTCAAACATCACACTCATTGAGCTTTCTGATATGAACAAAGTGCTATTGAGGAAGATGAGCGAAGTGGCCCCTGGTACGTTCCAGCATTCTATACAGGTGGGCAACCTGGCAGCAGAGATTGCAAACAAGATTGGCGGCAAGAGTCAGCTGGTAAGAACTGGTGCGCTCTATCATGATATCGGAAAGATTATCAACCCCATATATTTCACGGAGAACCAGTCGGGCGTTAATCCCCACGAGAAACTGGGTTCTATTGATAGTGCGCAGATGATTATCAGCCATGTAACGGAAGGTATCAAACTGGCTGAGAAATACAACCTGCCCGATATCATCAAGGACTTCATTGCCACCCACCACGGTCAGGGCAAGACCAAGTATTTCTATGTACAATACAAGAATGCCCATCCCAATGATGCCGTTGATGACCTGCTCTTTACCTACCCCGGCCCTAACCCCTTCACAAAGGAACAGGCTATCCTGATGATGGCCGACACCGTTGAAGCGGCATCACGCTCACTCCCCGACTATACGGAGAAGACCATCCGTGAGCTTGTAAACCGCCTTATCGACTCACAGGTAGAGGAGGGATATTTCAAGGAGTGCCCCATCACATTCCGTGATATTGCCTACGCCAAGACGGTACTCATTGAGAAGTTGAAGACCATCTATCATACACGACTCAGTTATCCGGAACTGAAGAAATAAAGCGTCAGATTGCACAAATGTACCATATAGTGTGCAAAAACTTGCACATTATTGCACATTTGTGCATATTTGTGTGCAATTTCAGTTAATATTCGTTAACTTTGTGTACGTAAACGGGGAAATTCTGAACAATCTACTTACCTTTGCAGCCGATTTTAGCAAAAAGATGTTTAAGGATATGAAAAAAATCAATGCAATGCTTGTCGGCGCGATGCTGACTGTAGCAACAACTGCCACTGCTGGTGGTATCTTAACAAACACAAATCAGAGTATTGACTTCTTGAGAAACCCCGCCCGCGATGCCGCTATCGGACTCGACGGTGTATACAGCAACCCTGCTGGTGTAGCATTCCTTCCCGAAGGTTTCCATCTCGGAATTAACTGGCAGTATGCTCACCAGACACGTACCATCCAGTCAACCAATCCCGTTTTTGCTCTTGGCAAGAAGAACAACGGTGCAACCACGAAGACATTTGAAGGTGTGGCCGACGCACCATTCATCCCCTCTCTTCAGGCTGCATATAATAAAGGTAACTGGAGTGTCCAGTTCAACTTCTCTGTCCCTGGAGGTGGTGGCGCTTGTGAGTTTGCCGACGGTCTTGGTTCGTTCGAGAGCGTGGTAGGTAGTATCGCCAACCAGCTGAAACCCCTCGGAGCAACCGGTTACGACATGGACGGATATATGCAGGGACGCCAGTACTATTTCGGTTTCCAACTCGGTGCAGCCTACAAGATCACCAAGGATCTGTCGGTATATGGCGGTCTGCGTCTACTTTACGGCACAGCCACCTACAAGGCCAAGATCAGTAACATCATGGTAAACACCGAGGGAGGATATGTTGACTTCGGTAGTTTCCTTCAGGGGGCAGAGACAACCGTTGATGGTGGTCTTACCAAAGTAAATGCCGGCATTGCCCAATACGAGGCTGCAGGTATTCCCGTACCAGATGCACTCACACAACAAAAGGCACAACTTGAAGGTACCAAGCAGAGTCTTAATGCCCTTCAGAAGTATTCTCAGGGTGTGAATCTGCTTTGTAACCAGTCGTCAGTGGGTATCGCTCCCGTTATCGGCGTCGATTATCGCATCGGCAAATTCAATTTTGCCGCAAAATATGAGTTCAAGACACAGATTCACATGAAGAATGAGTCAACCGTCAATGAGGCCAGTGAGATTCCTGCTGTGAACAAGTTCCGTGATAGCGAGAAGATTGACGAGGATTCTCCCGCTCAGCTCGCCGTAGGTGCCATGTGGAATATCACCGACGACATACGTCTGAACCTGGGTTATCATCATTTCTTCGATACCAACGTCAACTGGTATAACAACGCACAGGATAAGCTTGATGGTGGCTCGAACGAATACCTTGGAGGTGTGGAGTGGGATATCAACGACAAACTGACTATTTCAGGAGGTTTACAGCTGACTCGTTATCAGCTTACCGACGAGTATATGAACGATATGTCGTTTGTTGTCAACTCTTACAGCTTCGGATTCGGATTCAATTACAAGGTAGCCGACAATATCACACTGAAGGCCGCCTATTTCCAGACAAACTACGATCACTATAAGCGTACCGACTATCCTCAGGTAGGTATCAGCGACGACTTCACCCGTACTAACCGCGTACTGGGTATTGGTTGCGAACTCGCCTTCTAAGGATTACAGAGGATCTACGTCGTAATAGATTTGCAAGGAGCTATAGCGCTTGTCCTGAAGCATCTGCTGCTGGGCAAGCGCTAAATATTTGCGCACCTCAGTCATATTGATGCCTTGTTCAAATTTCAACACAAGCTTGCGGATGGACAACGACTTCACCTTAGCTACAGAGGGTTTGTCAGGACCAAGAACCCTTGTACCAAACCAATGGCGCAACCATCCTGCCAACTCGATTGAAGCCGTCTCGACAACACTATCCGAACGATGTTTCAGATAGACATCTATCAGACGGTAATACGGGGGATAATGGAATTGCTGACGCTCAGCTATCAAGGAACGATAGAACGCACTATAGTCATTATGTACCACCTGCTGTATCAAAGGCAAGTCAGGACTCTTGGTCTGAAGAATCACCAATCCGCGCCTACCCTTACGCCCCGCACGTCCACTCACCTGCGACATCATCATAAAAGCATGCTCGTAGGCACGGAAATCAGGGTAGTTCAGCATTGTATCGGCATTCAGGATACCCACCACAGAAACTTTGTCGAAATCAAGTCCCTTAGATATCATCTGTGTACCAATCAACAGGTTCGTACGTCCAGCAGAGAAATCGCTGATGATACGTTCATAAGCATGTCGGCTACGAGTGGTATCGAGATCCATGCGAGCGATACGAGCCTCTGGAAAGATATCCCGCACCTCAGCCTCTATCTTCTCCGTACCATAACCTCGGGTCTGCAATTGGGTACATCCACAGTTAGGGCACTCTGTTGGCACTTGATAGGTATAACCACAATAATGGCATGTCAACTGATTCAGGCTTCGGTGAAGCGTCAGCGACACATCGCAATGTTGGCAATGGGGTACCCATCCACATTGTTTACACTCTATGACCGGGGCATAGCCTCGACGGTTCTGGAAAAGAATGGCTTGTTCGCCCCGTTCCAAGGCTTCACGTACCTTATTTAATAAGAGGGGGGAGAACGGGCCATTCATCATCTTCCGATGTTGCAGATCCTTGATATCGACAATCTGTATCTCCGGCAGTTCTATTCCCTGATAACGCTGGAAGAGTTCCACAAGTGCATACTTGCCCGTCTTAGCATTATGATAGGTTTCGACACATGGTGTCGCTGTACCAAGTAACGTCTTGGCTCCAAACATCTGGGCCAGCATGATGGCAGCCGAGCGTGCATGATAGCGCGGCATTGGCTCCTGCTGCTTATAGGATGTCTCGTGTTCTTCGTCGATAATAACTAGGCCTAACCTCTGGAAAGGAAGGAATACAGCACTTCTGGCTCCGAGTATCACATCGTAGGGATTCTGCGAGAGTTGCTTCTGCCATATCTCCACACGTTCAGCATCAGCATACTTCGAATGATAGATTCCCAGACGATTACCAAACACTCGTTGCAATCGCTCCATCATCTGCACGGTCAGGGCTATCTCGGGCAATAGATAGAGCACCTGCTTTTTCTGCTCCAAGGCCTGCTGGATCAAATGGATATAAATCTCCGTCTTTCCGCTCGACGTAACACCATGCAACAAGGTTACATTCTTCTTCAGGAAAGAGAATTGTATCTGATTAAACGCATCCTGCTGGGTAGTACTCAGCGGTTTGATGTTTTCCAGATGGGGTTCCTGGTTATTATTTAGGCGTCCCACCTCACATTCATAGGTCTCCAACAATCCTCGCTTAACAAGAGCATTGATTGTGGGTAGCGAATGTCCTTGGTTCAACAACTCATCACGGGTGAGTTCTGTTCCTACCCCACTATCCCAACCAGAAAGTGCCAAATAGTCAATAAACGTCTTCTGCTGTTTGTCGGCCCGTTGCAACATATTCAAGGCCACATGAAGGGCTTGCTCACTACGGAAAGGTGATGTCAACCTGATATAAAGCTCCGTTTTGGGTTTATATCCATCTTCTGCTTTCAAGCCCGATGGCAGAGCCGCCTTATACACCTCACCAATAGGCGACATATAATAGTCGGAAATCCACTGCCAAAGTTTCAATTGGGAATCAAGCAGTATGGGAGAAAAATCCATCACCTGAAGAATATCCTTAGTTTGATATCCTTCAGGTGACAGATTATGTATATGTGAAATGATGCCTACGTAAGTCTTGTTTCTTCCAAATGGTACCAATACACGAGCCCCTACCTTCACTCTGCCTTCCTCGGAAGTAGGGACAGAATAGGTAAAGACACCGTCAAGCGGCAAGGGAAGAATGACATCTACAAACAAAACTTAGAAGAAATAAGCTACCGAAAGTTGCCAAGCATTGATACGGCCATTGCTCTTAGAACCGTTCTTGCCGAGTTCCTCTGCCTCATAGTTTTCTACCTCGAATTCACCGGTCTTGCCTAATTGGAAGTTATAGTTGAGAGATGCCTGAATATGTTTCATCAGCATAACTCCAGCACCGATGTTTCCGCTAAGATTAGATGACTTAAAGGTCCATTCTGCCGCATCATTAAATACATCCTTGGCCTTACCACTCAGGTTAAAGCCAATCTGCGGACCACCAAATATAAAGATACTTGCCTTATCGCCAAAACCAAATGCAAAACGTACATTAGCAGGTATCTGAAGACTTGTCTGCTTGATGGTTTCCTTCATACCATTCAGTTCCACTTCAGAAGAACGCTGATCGAAAAGAGCAGATACATCAATACCAAGGCCAACCACTGGTAATGTAAACTTAGCCGTTGGTCCAACGAAGAAGCCCAACTGGTTTGAAGAGTTGAGTGCATCCTTACTAGCGCTCATTTTACTAAGGTTAAGTCCGCCCTTTACACCGAAATCAATCTGAGCCTGAGCGCTCATTGTTATAGCAGCCAGAGCTACCACTAATGCAAATACCTTTTTCATAATTCAACTGTTTTATGTTACATCTGCGGGGGCAAAGATACGAATAAGAAAGCAGAATACCAAAAGAAATGGCGTTTTTTTTCTTTTGGTATTCCCGTGCTTGACTTATCGCCAACATCTTAGTGTCGCTGACGGCGAACGGTCACTCTGGCCGAAGAACTGCTGCTACTGCTGCTCTTTGTAGAGGAAGATTTCGCCTTTGGTGTCTTGGCACTACGCAGGGATGACGACTTGCTCTTTGCCTTCTTACTTTCCTTTACCTGCGAGGCTGCAATGTTATCGAGCGAATCCTTCTTTTCCTGATCGCCGAAGATGGTTTTATGGAAAGCAGCAAGTTCTGCCTCTATGCGTTTCTGCTCGGCTGAGAGTTTGGCCTCGTCGCCACCACAGAGTTGTAGGAGTGTCTTACCCTGAGCATTATTGGTCTTGTAGATTTTGCCGCGATAGCTGTTCAGTGTGAAGTAATCATCCATCGACATCGTGGCGGCATTGTTCAGACTGCTGGCCATCACTGTCTGACGGTTCAGGAAAGGCTCCAAATCGCTATATTTCACCCAGAAAAGCGGATACTGTGTAGCCTCACCCCCGAAGTCATCCTCACGTAGCATCACAGGACAAAGGGCCAGCACCTTAATATGAAAGGAAGAATTGGCCTGATCGTAATAGGCACTCTCCTTCAGGTAATACTTTTTCACCTCGGCTGAGGGGATATCGCTGTTGTCCACCTTCAACTTACCATTCTGCTCCTCATAGAAGATATGATAGTTGTCGAGAATCGTCTTCATATCCACCTTGGCATCGTCGGTAAAATTATCGCTGCCATCGGTGGGATACTCATACACTGGGATATAACCATTCTGGGCCAACTTGAAGATATAGGTAAACAGGTTGAGCTGCTTGCCCTGAGGCTCTACAGGGAAATAGAGTCCCGCATTGGCATCGTCCGTCAGGTCGAGCTCGCGATAGATATCGCGGCGCCACACCACCTCTTCCGGTATATCCAGAGCCGTAGGATACGTCAACTGAGCACGCATCGACATAGCCGATGAGGGGCTCTTCTTCTGCTCCGTCTGTTGTACACGGCTTCTTTTCGGCTGGGCCATAACGGAACCTGCCGTCAGCACTATTATAAACAAGAATAATACTCTCTTCATATCTTCATCATTTTACGATTACTTCCATTGGATTTGTAAGTGTACGCGTCAAGCCATCAGGACCGATCACCGTCACACGTGAGATATAGAATCGACGGTTACGGGCAAGCTTGCGGAACGTATCCTTCTGACGTGCAGAGAACGATGCACCTTCCGATGCCATCGGCACGGCATTACCCATATTGTCGAAGAACACCGTCTCAAAGCTCTGCACACGGAAGGCGATGTCGAGTATACCGTCATCAATAGCTGCTCCAATATTGTCGGCAGCTACCAACTGACCCTTTGCCAAACCACCTCCCTTATAACGGGTGGGATTACCATGTTCATCCTTCATGGAGATATATGGTGTAGGATCGGGCAACTTCCTGACTCGGAACTTATATTGTCCCATTTGCTGTGGACGTCCCGTATTCGTTGAGGTAACGGTTATCACCGCATCCTGTCCTATCTTCGAGGGTCGGGCAATATATTTTCCCGCGCCTACCGCCTGGAGTGTTCCGTTAGTCATCGACGCCTGAACCTTATTCAAAGGTACACCCGGCACACTTACGCTGATGGGGTTATTGTAACCTGCATAAAGCATGTTCATCAGATCGGCCGATACGGTGGCACTCGGCTCCACCACGGTATAGTTCTGCGAAAACTCCCTGCGGATACGGTCGCCATTACCATTCACCGTCTCCATATAACCCTTGAGCGTAAAGTCACCCGTTCGTCCGCAAACGGTCTCGTAAAGTCCATTGGTCAGATTCACCTTCTGACCGCCTATATAGATATCGGGCACCTGAGTGGTATCCACAGCAGCCATCACAATACGGGCCGAGAAACGATCGCCTCTCACAATCGTCTTCGAATTAGGAATCACGAAAGCATCGAGCAGATTCACGCGGATATCCTTTACGTCGATGTTCGAGGCCAGCGTATGCAGAACCTCTCCCTCGGCATAGCGCACATCGCTCTGTAGTTTTGAGAGCAGTGTAACAGCGGCAGCGGCGGGCATCGATTCGAACATATACTCCTGCCAGTTCTTACCCATAGTCATTGCATTCTTGGGTATCTCTGTAGTCAGGTTACTAGCTATGATCTGCTTCTGCTTCTCATCAGTCACCATCGTGAGCATCCTCTGTCGGAAAGCGTTGATGGCCTTAAACAACTCACCTCCCCTTCCGCTTCCAGGTGCAAGCATCACTTGATTGGCAGCTTCAAGGTCTTCCTTATTCTTAATATCGTGGATATCCCCGTCCTTACCGTCAGCCTCACGTACGATAGCCGTTTTCAGTTCCATAGCCAGGTTATAGAGCGAGTCGCTCATCTGCTTCACCTGCTGGGCCTTGTCATACCACACCTTTGTCTTCTGAGGGTTAGCCTTCATCTGTTCTTCAAAGGTCTGGTAGATGGCCAAGTTCTGCTTCGATGAGTTGCCGGTGGTACGGTTCAGACTATCCTCCACAATCGAGAAGCCGTTCAGCACCTCACTGGAAACATTGAGTGCCAACAGCGCCATCAGGACCACATACATCAGATTGATCATCTTCTGGCGAGGGGATATCGGTCTTTTCCTGATTGCCATCTCTTACACGTTCATCTTTTGAGTCATTGCCTCAATCATACGGGCATAGATCTTATTGAGCTCAGCTATCTGTGAGGCCATCTTTCGCGTCTGTTCATTGATCTCGTCGATGGTGCCAATCTGCGAGCTGGCACTCTTCAGTTGCATCTCATATACCTTACAGATACCTGTCAGCGTACGGTTCAGGTTCTCCATCTCCTCCGAATCGGTGGTCAGCTTCTGACTCTGGGCGGAAACCTTAGCAAGGGTTTCCGTCAGGCGTTTCAATTCGTCAACATAGCCATTTGTAGCCGCCTCGAGCTCGGGATTAGCATGTATCTCCGTCACTTCAGGTTTCTCCGAAACTACTTGGGTGCCAACATTGCCAGCGCCTCCATGAATGATCACCATTCCACCGTTGCCTCCAACAACCTTGGCTGCGGGCGAAGCAGTTTCCACGGGTTTCTCTCCAGGATGGATATCCAGCTCCATGCCGTCGGTCGTCTTGTCGAACGGGCGATCAAAGGCCGACAGGAAGAATACGACTACCTCAGTTCCCATACCGAGAAAGAGGAAGAAATTAGCGCCCGGCAAGTGGGTCAGTTTAAAGAGCGTACCCAGAATCACGATCGACGCACCCCAGCTATAGGCATAGTTCAGGAACGTCTGTCCCGGCACACTATCCATCCACTTCTGCAAGCGGTAGATGATATTGTATTTGCTGTATCTAGTCATAACACTACGGTTTTATTTCTTTTTACTCTTTACCTTCACCTTCTCGCTGGTAGAATTTGCAAGACTACGTACGCAACGGAATCCGATATAGCTTCTCGGCTGGTTCTGATACTCCGACGAACGCCAGGCCGAACGGATATACGACTCGGGATCCTTCCACGAGCCACCACGCACACTCTTCTTCTTCAGCCTGTACGGATCTTCGGGGGCGGCATTATACTTCAGCTGCGGGTTGATATCATTCATTGCCTCCACACCAGCCTCGGTATAGATCGTGCTCGTCCACTCAGCCACATTACCGGCCATATCGTAGAGTCCGTTGGAGTTGGCGGCATAGATACCCACACGACTGGTAATCAGATTTCCATCCTTGGTGTAGTTACCATCATCGGGCTTGAAGTTGGCAAAGAAACAACCCTTGCCGCTGGCCACGTCCTCATTGTCCCACGGAAATTCGTTCTGATCCTTGCCACGGGCGGCATACTCCCACTCGGCCTCAGTCGGCAGACGATAACGCTGCACATAACGGGCGGCAGGACCCAGTCCCTTCAGCAGATACTCCGTACGCCATGCGCAGAAAGCATTAGCCTGCTCCCAAGTCACACCCACAACGGGATAATCATTATAGGCGGGGTTCGAGAAGTAGTAACGCAGATACATCTCATTATCGGCATTGGGGAAGTCGTTCACCCAACAAGTGGTATCGGGAAATACGTTTACGATATAGGTATTGAGGAAGTCCCACGGACCCGTCAACTGACGGTTGATGGTTTCACGCACGATTCTGCCTTCATCGTCAACATAGGCTGTATCCTTCGATATCCACACCTGTTCGTTGGGATCTACGGTGATGTCGGTATTCAGGTTTCGCTCCTGCGGGTTCACGCGATTCCTACGCAAGGCAGCAGACGCATAGTCGTAAACCTCATAACGATAGTTCAACTGACGATAGTCCAGCATCTTATCGCCCGTTACAGGATTGGTAACATACATAGCGTCGATGATCTCCTGCTCATCCTCATTCGGACGACGGGGCAAGGGCTTCTTCCAGTTCAGCACCGAACCGATCTCCTCTCCGTCCTTATCCGTCTTCACGGTCTTGTAGGTCTCGTCAAACTCTGCAAGTCGTTCTCTCAGGATGGAGTCGCGAACATAATTCACGAACTGACGATACTTCGAGTTTGTCACCTCCGTTTCATCCATCCAGAACCCGTCTACTGAGATATCTCTGAGAGGCGTTTTCTTTCCCCACAGACTATCCTGGTTCTCAATACCCATCTTCAGGTGACCACGCTTCACGAGTACCATCCCGTAAGGGGTAGGTTCGGTAAAGGCACGGCCTCCCGTTCCGGTTACCTCACCACCACTGGCTGACATCATCTTACTGCCGAAACAACTCGTCATTGATAAAAGTAAAAAGGTAAAAAGGTAAAAAGGTATAAACCTTTTTGCCAACCTCTTTGCTTTCCTATTCACCATATCACACATCATATATTTCTTTTTTACTCTTTTACTTTTTTACCTTTATAAGATTCTTACGCTCTTATGCAGATTCTTACCCTTCTTATACAGGTTCAGTTCCGTCTGATAACCCACGAACAATTCATGACTGCCGTTGCCCATACTCATTGCCGAGGTGTATATCTCATAACTGTATCCTATATGAACGCCATAGATACGACCGCCCAACATGACCGTTACCGAGTTCGTGGGACTATAGGTAAGACCGCCATACAACACCCGCTTCTCGTGTTCATACTTCAGCCTTCCGGTCACATCGGCCCGCCAAGCGGTGCCATCCGTACGTCCGAGAACAGAGGTGTGTATAGATAAAAACGGATGATTCAGCTGAATATTGTATCCACCTGTCAAATAATATGTTGCAGGGATATCCAATTCGTTCTTTTCGCCCAGTTCCACCTTAGGCGAATTCAGGTGTAAACCCGATATGCCCACATACCATTTCCGGGTTTGATAGTAGAGTCCGGCGGCCAGGTCAAACCCCGAACCGTTTATCGACGAATTGGTAAACGCAGGATCATTGGGATCGTCCAGTTCCGCCTTACTGCCATCGAAGTTCTCGCTCAACATCCCCGCCTGAATACCTGCACTGATTTTTCCGCCCAGCAACGATCGTTGGTAGGCATACTGCAGACTCAGTCGCTTGTGTTTAAACAAGCCGATGGCATCGTTCATAAACTGCAAGCCCACACCGTGATAGGCGCGAAGGAGTACGAAGGGCATATCAGCTGCAGCATACATGGTGTTCGGGTTATGCTCAAATCCTGCCATCTGGATGGCATAGGCCGCGGCCACATTCAACTTGGCCTCCTTACCTACTGTAGCAGGATTAAACGATGGTTCCATGGCCCAATAATGAGCAAAGGAAACATCATATTGCGCCCATACCCTGACGGAAGCAAACAATATCAATAATGCTATCGCATAACCTCTATACACATTATTATAACGAAATGATCCCCGGATTATTGCACTGAAGGGCTCATTTCATTGTTCTTCATAGCTGGATGGGCCGCCTAAAAAAGTGGCGGGGCAAACAACGCTTAGTCGTTCGCCCCGCACTGAAATTTAATACTCATCTTCGTTGAAAAGGAAGTCTTCCTTCGTAGGATAGTCAGGCCAGATGTCTTCGATACTCTCATATACATCACCCTCATCCTCTATCTCCTGCAAGTTCTCAAGCACCTCCAGAGGAGCACCTGAGCGGATGGCATAATCTATCAACTCGTCCTTGGTTGCAGGCCAGGGAGCATCTTCCAATTTTGAAGCCAATTCTAACGTCCAATACATATTCTTAGTCTTTGGTTTTTTACTATGTTTTTTAATTCGGCCGCAAAAGTAATCATATTTTTCCTATCTGCAAACATTTTGCCAAACTATTTCACTGACATTTGCGTTAAAATTTATTATTTTAGCCAAAACGAATAGATAATCGCTCAATCTGTTTACATATTGTAATGTCTCGGGACTAATTTCTGCCACTTCCGACAAGGCCACGATCCTTCGTTCTGCTCGTCGGCAAACCGTCCTGCAGACATGGGCTTGGGCGGCTGTCTGTGTACCTCCGGGCAGGATAAATCCCTGGCGTTCGGGTAGCAGTTTCATCATCCTGTCCACCTCACTCTCCAGCAACTCTATCTCGCCATCGGCAAGTTTGGCTGAGTCGTAAAGCTCAGTCTTACTCTGATCCGTTGCCAGATTAGTGCATACATTAAACAGGTTATTCTGTATCCGGATAATCATGTCGTGATACTCTCCCTCAGCCAGCATCGATGCCAGGAGCCCCAGGTGCGAACTCAGCTCGTCCACCGTGCCGTAAGCCTCTAACCGCTCACTGGCCTTGCTCACTCTGAAACCTCCCACGATACTCGTCTGTCCCTTGTCACCCGTACGGGTATATACCTTAGTTATCTTCATAGACTTTTTGCTTTTATATTTAGAAATTGATAATATAGTTCATCTTATGTCGCTTCTTGTCAAACATCACGAGGCCACAATAGTAAAGGTCGAATGTGATTCTTGATCGTTCATCGCCAGCCACTTCGCGCCAGAAGTCCATATCTTTCCAGATACCTTCAACTATCAGGATCGAATCATCGCTGACTTGCTGATAAATCCGCTCCATACGAGTCCGATAATCACCATCCATCTTCATCACAATCAGGTCGGCCTTGTCAGCATCCTCCTTGATCTCAGCCTGATCACATCCGGCATGGAGGTAATCCTGATAGTCATGGCTCACCATCACCTTGGGCTGCCGCCAATTGGCAATACGGAAATAGAGTCTGCCCAGTTTCCTCGTCAACCAGTCATCGCCCTTCCCCAGTTCATCATAATGATAGTAAGGCCAATGCTCATTGATCACATACCGCACAAACGCATAGTCCGTCGGCGATTGTATGCCAAACCCCCTGCTATGGTTTATTCGGTTCAGCCATACCCATATGTGTTTCAACCTTACCATTCCAAGTGCAAAGATACACTTTTTCAATGAAACCACAAAGTAAAACCTTAAAAAGAATACCAAACGAAAAGAGCCCTGAATCATTTCTGACTCAGGGCTCTGATAAATAAAAGTGGCGGTCTCCTACTCTCCCGCATTGCATTGCAGTACCATCGGCGCAGGCGGGCTTAACTTCTCTGTTCGGAATGGGAAGAGGTGGGACCCCGCTGCAATAACCACCTGATAAATCTTCGTATGCACTCTTCAT
>JAEEGH010007295.1_pt1 | contig 26666 bp, 20 predicted proteins | sample 9134181 | NCBI WGS metagenome assembly JAEEGH01 (sample SAMN16246544, study PRJNA631951) | gut metagenome | biome: gut microbiome; feature: rumen; material: DP-attached | host: Bos | place: Iran: Karaj | collected 2018-10 | reverse complement strand
TTGACGCTATGGTCTATCGCATGGGTTTTGCCCGTACGATTTTCGCCGCCCGTCAGTACGTTGCACACGGTCACTTCACAGTGAACGGTGTTCGTAGCTTCTCTCCGAGCCGCCTTATCAAGGCTGGCGACGTGGTTGCCGTTCGTGAACAGTCCAAGGAACACGTGCAGATCAAGGAAGCAATCGCTTCTGCTGCCGCCGCTCCGGAATACTTGTCTGTCGATCTCGGCAAGATGCAGGGTACTCTCGTGAAGCTTCCGCTCCGCGACCAGATCCCGGTCAAGCTCGAAGAACAGCTCGTCGTGGAATACTATTCTCGTTAATAGGAAACCGCCCCGAGTTGCAAAGACTCAAGCTTTTAAAGACGCTCGCAGTAATGCGGGCGTTTTTTATTTTCGCTGACGTTCCTTTTTAACTTTATGTTTTATCTTAAGCATAGCCAAATTCAATTCTATTTCCGTTTCTGTTTCGGATTCTTCCAAATCATTCGTAAGAACATTTGAAATTATTTCTCCACTACGCTTCAACAAAGACTTTCGTTCCGATTCATCTACGACATGAGGAATACTAGCTACAGCACGCGATAATTCTCTAATTTCAACAAATGTATCTATAATATTTATCGTTGTCTGGATAGCTATTTTTCCCCTTAATATCGTAGCTAGCATATATAAACCGCGTTCTGTAAATGCAGTTGGATTAACAGGGCTAAATTTCAACTTTCCAAGGTGGTCAAATTTTTTTACCACCTCACTTTTTTCATCATCCGTCGTTTGGAATATGTACCCCTTGGGAAATTTTTCTGGATTATTCCTAACAGCCTGATTTATTTCTTTTGTAGGCACTCCATAGAGACTGGCAACATCGCAATCCAAAATAACTCGTTCATTTCGGATCGTTAATATTTTTTCTTCAATAATCTTCATTTTGTTCTCCTTCCCCGTCTACACGCTTGAAAAAACGGGATTAATCATTTTTTATGAATATAGAATTACATAATGTCAAATCATGACATTTTTAATTTTATTCGATTTTTTTTCATAATTGCAACAATTCTTCAAGCGAAAGAGCAAAACACTTACATCACTTTTAAATCATTTCGCTTACAAAACAAGACCGCGAGCCAATACATTTCTATTTTAGTTGCCATGAGAAACATCTTTGAAGAAATTGGTAAGACTCCCGCCGAAATCGAGGCTAAACTGAACAAGGCTTTCGCCCAGCTCTTTGAGGGCGACCGCGAAAATGAAAGCATTTGCTTTGACAAAGGCGACGACATGGCGTACATTGTGGATATCGGCCACAACGACATCCGCTCCGAAGGCATGAGCTACGGCATGACTGTTGCAGCACTCCTCGGCAAGCAAGACCTTTTTGACAAGCTCTGGAAGTTTTCCAAGACGTACATGAAGAATACGGAAGGCGATCTCGCTGGCTATTACGCCTGGCAGGTTTCGACCGCCGATTTTTCGATGATGGACCCGGGAGCAGCCCCGGATGGCGAAGAATATTTTGCCGCAGCGCTCCTTTTCGCGGCCAAGGTTTTCAATAACGAAGAATACAAGCGTGACGCAGTCGAACTCATCAACGACATGGCGCACAAGCCGCAGTCCGGCGACGTCTATACAATGATGGATGCGAATGCGGGCCTCGTGCGATTCTCGCCGATGAAAGGCAACGACTACACCGACCCGAGCTACAACACAGTCGCGTTCTACAGAATGTACGGCGAAGCAAGCGGTGATGAAATTTGGAACAAGATTGCAGACAACAGTGTTGCCTACTTGAAAAAGGCTTGCCACCCGGTCACGGGACTTGCCGCCGACTACAGCGAATTTGACGGAACGCCAAAGAAAACACCGTGGCATCAGGAAAGCGATTGCTTCTGTGGTGACGCTTGGCGAGTCGTATGGAACATCGGACTTGATGCTGCAAAATTGCAAGACAAGGGCGAACGCACCGACGTAAGCGAATGGGAAGTTTCTGCAGTCCGTAAGATTCTCGGCTATTTCGATGGTCGGCGCCCGTACCTCGCCGACATGCGTGTCGACGGGAGCGCGTTTCCGCGCGAGGCAAGGCCTGCTACGGGCGGCCTCATTGCAATGAACGCCGCTTCAACAGTTGCGCTCCCCGCAGGCGATCCGCTTATCAAGCCTTTTGCCGAAGACCTTTGGAACATGGAAGTTCCGACCGGAACATGGCGCTATTACGACGGACTACTTTATATGCTCGGACTCCTCGCCTGCTCCGGAAAGTTCAACGTTTGATTTCTATTGCATTCCGAGACTTTACTGGACCCTTCGCTACGCTCAGGGTGACGAAAGCGAAACGTCATCCTGAGGGCGGAACGCCCGAAGAATCCAGTCATTTTTTGCAAGACTTAGCTGGGTCCTTCACGTTGTTCAGGACGACAGTGATTCGTAAAATCTAATGTTTCTCGACGACGCGGCCTAGCGGGGTTTGCATCTGGCGGCGCTGTTCTGCGTAGATAGTCGGCGCGACAATATGGTAAATTGCCTCCTTCACCATCGTCCCGACGTTGAAAGCAAACGAATCAAAAACATAGCGGTAGCTCTCAATCGTATCGTCAAATCCAATGACATAAGGCGGCGACATTTTTTTTGCCTTGAAAAAATCAATCAGCGAAGCCGCAACCCAATCGTTCGAACAGACAAATTTGTCCAAAGTCGCATTCTTTAAAAGTGATTCAAGAACGTTGTTCAAAAGCGATTGACGTTCAATTCCTTCACGCTCTGCGACATCAGCCAAATCAAATGGCGACGCAAAACGGTCATCCACAAGCGGAATCACATCCGTACCCGCTTCGAGCAACCCCTGCAATCTTGCCTTCGACCAAAAACTCGCATGATAAGGCGAAAGGTAATGCACCGACCCCATATTTTTATTCTTGAGGTAACGTCCGACAATTACGCCAGCTTCCTTGCCAAAAGCCACATTGTAAAACGCCCACTTCTTTTTATTGCGCGCAATTACAGGAATAACATCAGGAGCGTATTCCCACCAGACCGAAATCGGATTTTTAAACGAAGCAAAATGCGCAAACAGTTTCGAGGCGTCATCGACAAGCCACGTCGAAAGGAACACACCTAAACAATGCGAATCGTTCTTTACAACAAATTTTTCACCCGTCGATAAATAGAACTGGTTTGACGTTTCGTGATACCCGATAAACTTCACCGCAATTTTCTGTTCCGCGACAATCTGTGCGAACGTGCGGAAAACATCGAACTCGCGTTCCGACTCGATTTTCAAGCGTCCAAATTCATCGGACCGATGAACAAACAAGACATAATTCAGTTTTTCAATACGGCGTCCTTCGCTAAAGAAGAATCGGTGCCCCACGTGCCGCAAAATACCCTGGGCACATTTCTGCATCAGAAACTTCTTGACAATGTACGGAGAAACGTTATAACGATTTGACAATTCCTTGCAAGAAGGCAGTTCGTCAAATGCATTCAAAAAACCACTGTCCAAATCATTTTGGAACAACCGTTCCACAACAGAATAGACTGTTTCTTCGGGCTTTACTTCAATTGCAGGGGCTTCGCCCCAATAACAGCCCTTGCCTTGCATCATCTGAATTCGGCCTTCCTGTGCCAAAAGCCTATACACCTTATGAATCGTATTCACAGAAAGGTTAAGCCGGTCCGCCATTTTGCGCACGGAAGGCATTTTTTCGCCATCACGAAAACCGGCATTTACAACAGATTTTTTTACATCTTCAATAAGCAACGTTCAAAACCTCTACAATTCATAAAATAAAAAATTTTTCACATCGAAATTTTGTACATTTTCCTTTATGAGAATTGGATTAATATTTATACTTTTATCAGTCTGCATTGCCGTCGCAGCTCCGTCCAAAAAGAGTCCTTCAAAAAACAAGTTCAAGGACCCGCGTGACGGTCACACTTATAGGATTGTCAAAATCGGAAACCACAACTGGCTTGCCGAAAACCTCACGTACAAAACGACGAAAGGCAGCTATTGCTACAACGACGACAATGAAAACTGCCACAAATACGGACGTCTCTACACTTGGAAAGCTGCCATGAACGCTTGCCCCACCGGCTGGCGACTCCCCGACCGCAAAGACTGGAATTTTTTGAGCAAGTACCTCGGAGCTAGCAAGAAAAACGGCTTCAGGGTAAAACAGGCCGGCCAGCGCATCTGCTTTGGCAATAACGAAATGTGGAGTCCATACTGCGAAGCCACCAAATCGTCGTTCACTGTTCCAGGTCAAAGCGATGCTCATTTTGCATACGAAGACATGGACAAGTCCGCGTTCTTCTGGACAGCAACCGAAGAAACGACCTACATTGCAAACTTCGTGACCATCGGCGGTTACAACGAACGTTATGCGGAACGCGCCATCGAAGAGAACAATGCGTTTTCCGTCAGGTGCATCCAGAAGTAGTATTTAGACAAAAGAAAAAAGCCCTGAAAGCAAGACGACTTTCAGGGTTTTTATATAAACTCATCACAAACTAGCGGTTGTTTCTAAGTTCCGGTTGAAGCAAGCGTTTAGGTGAATTAACATCCTTCTTGACCTCGCGCCTGTCATCGTGACGGTTATTTGCCTTTTCGCATTCGCCAATGGAGCGAGCATTAAAGAATCGGCCACTACGCGGATCCAGACAATCTATACGATCTGCTTGATTGCGACGATAATCAATTTTCATCCATATATCGCCATCGGTGCAGTAGAAATTATAGTTGTATTCCTTTTCGCCACGGATGCATTGACCAAAACTATACATCTGCTGTTCGTTTTGATAGCGTTCCATATGGATTCTATCTTGACGATTGCACTTCGGTTCCACATAGATGCAACGGACCTGAGGTGGAGGAGGTGGTGGCGGAGGAGGTTGTGTTGCCGGAGGGGCTACGCGTTCGCTCTCGCTTTTCTTTTTGTTGATGTTTATCGTCAACGCCATTGCGGATGTGCTGAAAAGCATAAGCGACATGGCGGCCGATATAATTACCTTATTCATAAATCCTCATCTGATTTCAATTGTTCTAACAAGAACAATATATAAAAGAGCTCTTTCAAAAACAACAAATTATTATGACTACAACAACTTTATTGCAATTCGAGAGATTTTTTTTGCCATAAAAAAATGAATGCAACCTTACGATGCATTCATTCATCCAAATGATTTTACAAGAGCAATTAGAACTGTATGGATCCTCCTTCGGAGGATGACATGCTCGCGACTCTCGGCTTATATCAACTCCTCAGTAGTGATTTTTTCGTCGTGTTCGGGTTCTTGATAGCGGATTTCCGGCACCTGAACTTGGTTCTGGAAATAAGCCTTATGCGCAGCAATCACTTTTTCGCGAGCAAACGCGGCATCCTTCCATTCGCCAATCTGCACGTCCTTGCCTTCCAGTTCCTTGTAGTTCTGGAAGAAATTTTTCGTGATGCGGAGGAACATCTGGTCAACATCGCTAATGTCGCAGAACGGACGCGGGTTGAACGTCGGAACGCCAAGAACCTTATAGTCTTTCTTGCCACCGTCGGTCATATCAAGCGCACCAATGACGCGGCAAGTGCAAACCGTACCCGTAATCATCGACGCGGGGCTGTAAATGAGCATATCCAAAGCATCGCCATCATCAGCCTTGGTGCTCGGGATAAAACCATACGTGCAGGGGTAACTCATGGAGCTCAAAAGGCAACGATCGAGACGGAACACATGCAAGCGTTCGTCGTATTCGTACTTCAAATTCGTGTCTTTGCCGATTTCCACGACGCAATCCACTTCGTAAGGATACTTGCGTCCAATAGGAAGATCCAGATAATTAATTGCCATTTGTTCTCCGTAGGCCCACGTTGAGCCTCATTTTTTCGATTTTCAAATTAGTAACTTAAATTTAACTTTTATTTACATGAAATTCAAGGGGGGACCGTAGCGCACATCACCTACCGCGCCAGCGTTGCGTTGTCGTTTTTCCGGTAAATCCCCAGGAGAACTTAGGTTCACCCTTATCTGGGCTATAACCGATTTCAAGGCGAATTCGGTCGAGCGCCGGAAGCACGATATGGATACCTCCATAAACGGCTCCTTCATAGTTCTTCCAGCCGGGCGCACCCTTGTCCCAAAGAACGCTGCCGTCAAGACCAGCCACCAACTGGATTCCGTAAAAGAAGTTGACGCCACACAGCGATGCGGAACGGCGTTCCAGCAAAATAAAACGTTCCTCGAGAGTCAAGAGCATTTCATGAACTCCCAGGTGCTGCGCATCCGGTTTGTTAAGACCGCGGAAAGAGTTTGTTCCGCCGTGATAGAAATAATCGTAACGTTTCACTTCGCCCGGACGCAAGCGAACCAGCGCAGACGCTCCAGTAACAAAACGACCCAACGTATAATAAGCACGAGCATCTTCCAAAAACTCGACATAGTTTTCACCTCGGGTTCCACCGACACCCACATGCGTCAAGGCACTTTCGAAATAAATCCCTTTGCGCGAGTCCAGTTCGCTGTCACGGAAATCAACAGCGAAACCCAGTCCAAATTCCGGCAAAACGCCCGGACCATCTTCAAGATAACGGTAAACAACCTTTCCAAGAAGCGAAAAATGCGAAAGCAGACTCCAGCTTACATCCAAACTAACCAGCCAGGATGCATCCCGGAACCCACGGATATCATCCCAACTGTCAGTCCTTATAAGATCAATATTCCAAGCCAGCGGAATCCCGAACAGGTAAGGCGAATTCGCATAAAAAGCGTATTCGTTTTTTTCAAAGAAAGGATCTACCGCCGTGCGGTAATGCGCCTCGGCACGAATATCTTCACCAAGGATATTCAAGTTAGCAAGCGCAAGTCCAAGCATCAGACCATCGCGATCGGTCGTTTTGCTGTCCGGCGACGGAATCCAGCGGAAAATTTCCTTGAGGTGGTAAGTTACTTTAGACGAGTTTTGCGACTCCGCCGGCTCGCAAGTTACCGAAACTTCGGTGAAAAGGTCCAAGTCCTGCAAGCGCAGTTTCTCGGTCTCAAAAGTTTTCTGCGAAAAGGCGCCACCCGCTTTATGCAAAAGTTCACGCCACACAACATGCGGTTTCGTGTATTCCAGCCCTTCAAGTTCAATGGATGCAATAGAGGTTCCATCGATACACTGGGAATAGGCCAAAGACACGAGGCCCAAAAGCAATAAGGACATCAAAAAGTTTTTCACGAACCAAAGATACAAAAGGCGTCCTATGTTCATTTAGACGAACTCAACAATAAACCGAAAAATTGCTATATTTGAGGCACCAAATTGAGGTGATTATGTCAGACTTTTTCTCGAACTATTGGCCGTACCTGTTAATCCTGGTCGTGGTCATTTTAGCATTTTTTGCCCTTCGTGGTGTTTTTAAGGGGTTGAAGGCCAAAAGCCCGTTCAATATGGAAAACATCCGTAAGAGCACCGAACCCAACTTCCTTGCCCTCCAGCAGAAGTCCAAGGCTTTGCTCGCCGACGCCGACATGATTTGCGAAATCAAGCCGGGTAGCGACCAGGTGATTCCCAAGAAAGAAGACATCAAGTTTTTCCGTCGCGCCGTTTCGCAGAAGTTCAAGCTTGCCGTGTTCCAGGTTCCGGGCACCAACAAGGTTGTATTCTTCTTCTGCAAGACCGAAGCCGGTATCAAGAGGAGACTCCAGAACTTGGTCATCAACCAGAAGTTCCGCGAAGGCAAGCCGCCTTACATCGACGATGCTACTGGCGAAAAGTTGAGATATCCGAAGGCTTAATTAGTAGGAAGAAACGCCAATCGTCATCCAGTTTATTTTGCCCCGGTCAAAGTACCGGGGTCTGTTATTTAAAGAGAAACATATAAAACATGCGAACGTACAAAGACCTGGCCATAGCCGAAGAAGAACAGAAGCTAGTCAACGCTATCGAGACTTCGAGGAACTTGCTTGTCGAAGCTCCGACCGGTAGCGGTAAATCATTGTTCATTCCATGGTTCTTGAGCAGGCACTTTAGTGGCCGCATTGTCGTTTTGCAGCCACGCAGGATTGCGGCCCTCGCCCTCGCCCAGTATTCAGCAAAGTTGCACAACGAACCTTGCGGAAAGACGGTCGGTTACCAGTTCAGGCAAGACAGTTGCAAGTCCAGCGAGACCCGTATTTTGTTCCAAACTTACGGAAATTTTTTGCAGGAACTTTTGCATGGGAAACTCGATGCGGACTGGGTGGTGTTTGACGAATACCACGAACGCAAGGCGGACATGGATCTGCTCTTTGCGTATTTTAACGGAAGATTCCCGCTCAAGGCGGGAATGACACCTCCAAGAATTGCAGTGATGTCAGCGGCGTTGAATCGAGATGAACTCGAAAGCGCCCTCGGTGTGAAATGTCTGCAACTCGGACATCCGCTTTACCCTGTACAAATCATACATCAAAAACCGGCCACAGGCACAAACACAAGCGCAGGCCAAGGAATCGAAAACGAAGTTGTCCGAGCTTTGCGAACGCTGTACCGCAACAACATTTGGCAAACGACTCTCGTCTTTTTGCCGGGCAAAGCAGAAATCGCAAGATGCCACACGGCAGCAAGCGAAGCTCTAGGAGCGAACGTCGCCGAATTCCTGGAACTGTACGGTGGTCAAGACCGCGAAACGCAAGACCGCATTTTCGAAGAAACGGAACGGCCAAGAGTCATCTTCACGACGAACATCGCGGAAACATCCATCACAGTGCCGAACGTCACGGGTGTTGTCGATAGCGGTATCGAACGCGTCAGCGAATATGACGATGCAGAAAAAGTGAACGTACTGCGCACACAGCCAATTTCAATGCAAAACGCCATCCAACGCAGTGGCCGCAGCGGCCGAACGCAAAACGGTTGCGCCATCCGCCTTTGGACAGAAGATGCCGAAAAGCACATGCCACAAGGAATCGTGCCCGAAATTTTGCAAATCGAGCCTTCGGAACTTTTGTTGCAAAAAGCGATGCTTGAGCGTTTAGACGAGAGGAGATTCCCGGTCGGAGCCGGGAATGACAAGCATGTTTTTACAGCGAGAACGCTAGAACACAGTACTTTTACCATCATTCTGCCCACGGCGATTCCCGAGGCTCGCGAAAAGGTCGCAACAGCAATGCTCGAAAACTTCGGCATGCTCAAGGACGGTCGCATCACGGAACTCGGCAAGCGAGCAATTCAAACACCGATTTCAAATATACCTTTAGCGCTTATTTTGGCAAAAGCGGGAAGCGCAGCAGAACTCCCCGACCTTTTGCTAGCCGCAATGGCATGGATTCATTCGGGTACAGAATTTGTTCAAAAATCAAAAGTTTCTTTAAACCTGCTCACGCTCGCCAGCGATACGCTTACAAAAGCCATCAATGTTCCGAGAGAAGTCTCGTTCACACTAAAGCAGCTACGGGATTTTCGCGGAACCCTAAAGGAGATGCCCGTTCAAGACGGGCATGACAATCGACGTCATTGCGAACCCCATAGGGGTGAAGCAATCCATGAAGTTGTCATTCGCAACCTATTAAGCGCATTTCCAGACAGGCTCGCAACGCCTAGCGGTAGCGTCTACAAGCTAAGTAACGGCAACACAATCCGATTGCAAGTTGCAGAACCGCCGTACGCATTGCTTGCCCTCACGATGTTGCGCACCAGTGGCGGAAGCAAATCAGAACTGCGCGTAAGCCTTTACGCTCCCGTCCCCGAAGAACTGCTTGGTGGCGAAAGCGAAAACGTTCGCTTTGAACTCTTGTGGCGAAGCGGACAAGAGCGATTCATCGGCGTCGAAATTCACGAAAGCAGCTCGCCAAGCGGAGATATCCGCGAAATAAGCCGCAAAGAAATTCTCCCGCAAGAAGCATCACCCAAAGTTCTCGAAAAGCTCAAGGAACTCACGGCTGACGCGTGGCGAGACAAGCTCGAAAAAGAAAATTGGACCGGTCGCTATCTCACCGAGAACATCCAGACACTATTGATCAAGATGCGTCTGGCTGCAAAACTTTATCCAGAATACGGTCTGCCGGAATTCAATGACGAAGACATGGAACTCATTTTAAATGAGCTCACCGACGGAATCTTTTTACTGCGAGACATCAACGAAGACCGTTACAGAAACATCGTCGAAGACTTTTTCGGCAAATCCATGTTGGCTTGGCTGCACAAAACATTCCCCGACCATTACGTTTTGCCGAACGGCAAACGCGCCCGCTACAGCTACCAGACCGTTGCCACCGCCGACGAACAGAGCAGCGGCAAGATCGTACAAAGCGCAGACGGCGTGCTCGTCGAAATTTCCGCCCGCATCGAAGACTTTATGCAACTCCGCGGAGAGCATAAAATCGCCGACGGCAAGCTCAAAGTGCGTTACGACATTCTAGCGCCAAACTTCCGCACAATTCAAAAGACGTGGGACCTGACAAGCTTTTGGCAGAACACCTACGCCGAAGTCCGCAAGGAACTCCGTGGACGCTATCCAAAACATCCGTGGCCAGAAGCCGTAATTACGAATTAAGAATTACTTCACCGCGTACACGGCGAGGGTCTTACTGTATTCGAAACCTACAACTAAGAGCGGTTCGCCACTAGGACTCTTTTCTGCAGGGATAAACAGGATTCCTTCAGGACCTCTATCCTTCGGATCCAAATAAAAATCGACGATTTCAGGGGCACTTCCGTTTTCGATGCCTGTAATATCAAACACGGCAATACCACTTGTACGTTCAAGCCCGGCAAAAGCATAACGCTTTTCACCCACGATACCCGTAGTCACGTTTTCCGGTTCGCAACCTTTGTCTTCACTGCGGGCATCCACCTTCACTTTACCCTTCTTGGAATTCCAGTTAAAGTAGCTCGGAATCAATTTTGCAGCAGTCTGCTCAAAAACATCCCCGGAATCCCACATCAGATGGCCGTTTTCACCATCAAAGATGCTGATCGAACGCGATCCAAAACTATAAACGTAGGGGCACTTGCCATTTGCCGTCTTGTCCGGTGCCGTATTGCAGCGTTCCAGATTGCTCACGGAAATATTCTTCACATCTTCCAGCACTTCCGGCGTAAACACGCTTGAATCAAGCACGCCCTGCTGCATAAGCATCATCGGAGTAGTTACATCCGTCCAGGCCTTGTAATCGTTGACCGGAGCGCCTTCGTTTGCCGTCAGCACAAACGTCTTGCCATTCACAGAAAACGCCGAAATACCATCCGGTTGACGCAAGCCGCGCAACGGATAATTCTTGATTTCGATAGTCTTGTTCTTCTTGATGTCGAGGCCAAAACCAGACATGGAATGATCGACAAATCCAAGCGGGAACACATTCGTGATTTTCTTCGCAACCACATCAAACTTGGCAAGCGCATTGTTCTCTTGCAGGCTCACCCACGCCGTTTTGGAATCTTCGGATACTGTAATGTATTCCGGTTCCAACGACTGCACAAAGTTTTTCACGCCCGTCTTGCGGACACCCGATGCCATCAAAGCCAGCGTATCGAGGTCATTAAAGCCAGCCACCATTTTCTGCGGTTTCGTCCATGCCTTCGCGATATTCGTGGCCGAAGCGTCAATCGACAACACGCCAACGCCGCCTTCCGGGTCTTCAGAGAACGTCTCGTCCGGAGAGCCTTCGCATGCGACAAGCAAATTCAATCCATCGGGAGTGAACGTAATCATGTCCGGCATATAGCACAGTTCGTGCAAACCAAGGACTTCGAGCTTTTTGTTATAGCGCATCACCTGCACATGGCCCATTTTCCATTCCGGATTATTGAGCAAGCTCACCGCCACAAGGTCGCCATGAACCGTAACGCTGGAAGCGCCCCCCGGCAGCTTCATTTCGCTCACCTTTTTCGGATTCGCCGGATCAGCGAGGCTAACCACTTCGAGGACGTTTTCGCCACCAACGACAAACAGCACTTTCTTTTCGGGCATGAACGCCGAAATTTCAGCCGTCGTCATCGGAATCGAGGCAATCTGCTTTAACGCAGTCCCTTTCTGGAACGGCCCCGACGGAACATCCGCTTTTTTGGCAAACGAAAGTCCCGCGCCCAAAAGCAGACTCAATGCAAATACAGTTTTTTTCATATCAATCCCATCCCATAAATTAATCAATAATAAGCCACATGATAAGCATTCCTAGCCCAAAACTTGCTGCCATGGAGGCACCCGTCATCATGCGGTCGGAATCCTTTTGTTCTTTTTCGGAATTCTCTTTGGCCTTCTGCTTTTCAGCCTGTTCCTGGCTCGCCTCCATTGCAATCCCTAGAGCCTTGGCGCAAGTTTCGTTGTTCTTCTTGAGCGTGTTGTAGCTCTGTTCCCAGTTTTCGCACTTGGCCTTTTCGATTTCGAGTTCGGAGCGCAGCGACTGCTTTTCAACAGTGCAGGCACTATCGCGAACCGCCATCACGCTATCGCGCACGGCAAGTTCAGCAACGAGTTCCGCATTTGCGGTGCCCGCAGCGTTAGAAGACGGCTCCGCAGCAAAGCCCCACCCGGCAAAGGCAAGGACAAGCAAAGCGGACACAGCCCAAGACTTCATAAAAGAAGAAGAAACCATACAACCTCTATTACATTTGAGCGTAAATACGCAGCCAGCCCTCTTCAGGGATTTGCGCACCCATCACCTGGACCACTTCGTTCGAGACGATACTACCAAGGTTGCCCGAGCGTTCCATGTCCCAGCCGTTCATGTAGCCGTACAGGAATCCCGATGCCCACAAGTCGCCAGCACCCGTCGTATCAATAGCCTTTGCGGCCCCTGCCGACACGCGAGTGACCACGCCATCCTTAGCAATCAAGGCACCGCGTTTGCCAATCTTCACGACAGCGACCTTCGCCTTTTTCGCCAGGACTTCGAGAGCGGCTTCTTCCTTCACGCCAGCGTAAGCAAAAGCTTCGTCTTCGTTCGCGATGATAATATCAATCATCTTGTTTTCGAAAAGTTCGTCGAAGAGCTTGCGGCAAGCTTCAACCACGCCGAACGAGCTAAAGTCAAGAGCCGTTTCGACACCGAGGCTGCGAGCCAACGTGAACGCCTTCTTGAAGCATTCACCGTTAAAAGCACGGTAACCTTCGGCATAAAGGAGTCCCACATCTTCGTAAAGGGCCTGCGTAAAATCGTCCGAGCCAAGGAAATCAGAAGCTCCCAAATACGTCCACATCGAACGCTGGGCGTCCGGAGTCACTGCGGAGAACACGCAGCCCGTCGCAACGCTGGAAAGGCCAAGTTTCGATTCCACACCGTTATTCTTCAAGTGTTCCTGGAAGAGCTTACCGAGTTCATCATCGCCAATCTTGCTGATAAACGCCGCCCTGCCATGCAAACGGGAAAGGCCGACCATCGTATTGCAAGTCGAACCGCCTGGAACACGAATCGGATTGTCAAGCGCACCAAGGAACTTTTCCATCTGCGGCCAGTCGACCATGTTCATGCCGCCCTTCTGCACGCCCTGAGCGGCAATCCATTCATCACTCACATTAGCCAAAATATCGACAAGGGCTGCGCCCATACCAAGAACTTTCTTCATTACATTCCTCCGCGACGGCGACGCAACTTGTCACCCGCTTTCAATAAAAATTCACGTTCCGATTCACTCAAGGACTGGATGCCTTCGCGCTCCACCTTCTTGAGAATATCGTCCATACGTTTCCGTTCATCGACGTAGAACACTTCACCTTCGAGAACTTCCGGTTCTTCGGCATTCTCGTTTTCATAGGAGCGCTCGCCCGAAGAACGACCAAACTTTTCTGCATTGCGAGAAAACAGGCGGGAAAAAGCCGAAAGCGGAGATTTCGAACCGCTCTGATAAAACGACATGTAAAGGAAACCGGCCACGACGCCACCCAAGTGGGCAAAATGCGCAATGGTATCCCCCGAATTCGCAAAGAGAACGTCGAGAGCAATCATCACCCACATCGCATGCTTGATTCTCATCGGGATGACAAAGAACATCAGAATCATGCGATCCGGGAAAAACTTGTAATAGGCGACAAATACACCCATCAAGGCACCCGACGCACCGATAATCGGGTTATTGGTCAGGCCGAGCAGGCACATTCCAAAACTGAACAACGCCGCAAAAATGCCACAGAAAAAGTACATCGAAACAAAGTGGCGCATCCCCATCCATTCCGCGACTTCGGACCCGAACATCCAGAGCATGAGCATGTTGAAGAAGAAATGCATAAAGTCCACATGGATGAACATGTACGTCACGTAACGCCAAAGTTCCAGCGGACTCGTCGGGAAAAACGCTCCAAAGTAAAGGACGTATTCACGCAAACTGCCGTAACCGACTCCAGGCATATTCAAATGAAGCCCAAGGAACGACCCCAAAACAAGGACAACGGCAAAAACGATTGCGTTAGCAAGCAACAAAACCTGCAAAGCCTTGGGCAAATACTTAAACGGTCTCATAAACCTTCCTAAAATCTTTTAAAAGCATTGGGAGCATATTTTGGGGCACGAACTTCGAAAGGAGAACCTTCTGTTCTGCGCCCCCCTTGCCACACCCGCACTTGAGGAGTTCGCGGACAACGGAGCTGCTCACCGCAAGATGTTCCTGAGCGCTCATCAAAAAAACTGTTTCGACATCGCCACAAAGGACCTTGTTGTTCCAAGCGACCGCCTGTTCCGCATCCAAGTCTGATGCGTTGCGGATTCCGCGCACCAGGTAACGTGCATTCACGGATTTCATGAAATCAACAGTCAGACCGCCATAAACTGCAACCGACACATTCGGAATTCCGGAGACAGCCTCCTCCACCATCGCCTTGCGAGTCTCGGCGTCAAACAAGTTCTTCTTGTTTGCGTTCTGCGCGACAAGGACGATCAAAGATTCAAAAATCTGGGCGGCACGGTTTACAAGGTCGAGGTGTCCGACTGTAAACGGATCGAAGGAACCAGCAAACACAGCCACACGGCGTTTGCCATCTTTCACATCGCAAACGTCCTTCACAGCAGGCCTTTGTTTTTTTGATTTCCACACCATGTGGTATAATTTACAAAAAAACGTCCATGTTAATCATGGACGTTTGTTGTTTTTGACGTCAAGCAGAGCAAAGCGATGCATCCAGTCGCAGTTCAGGATGACGCAACTGCTGCCGCACTGGATCCTATCGGTCGCAAGCTCCCTCCAGGATGACAGCACTACTTCGCTTTCTTTCCGTAGTAGGCACCGCGGGCGTTCGGCTTTTCGCCGTTCACACGGCGGCCCTTGAGGTCGAATTTGCCACGGTCATAGTTCATCTTGATCTCGCCCGTGCGGGTATTGAAATGCCCTATGACAGTCGTATGTTCTTCGTTATCATCGTCACCATCAATAACGATGCTCATGAGTTCAGGCAATTCCTCCGGCACGACAGTCGGACGTTTCACGTAAGCGCCGTTCGCACGCGCAAGTTGCGCAGCCTTCTTCGGAAGTTCCGCCTTGACAAGATAAGCGCGCATCGGACGAATCCAAGCGCCAACACCAACCTTCACGAAATCGCCAACCTTAATGTTGTTTGTTAAAGAAGCGCTTGCCGCAAAACCGTAGGCGTACCCCAGTTCCGGATCACCCGTCACCCACTTCTTGTACTGCCATGTGCCACGGAAAGTCCAACCATCAAGCGTAACTGAAGGATCTGTAGTCTTCTTGATTGTCACAGCTCCGTTAACCTTAAGCGCCACAGTTTCGTCGTCCTTGGACGTTGCATCACCCATCTGCACCAAATACGGAGTATTCGCACTCAATTTTTCATCAGGATACTGCTTATAATTGCCTTTAGCATCCTTTATGTTGTTCGCAACAACCCACTTTTCTTTAGCCCACACGACCTTCATCCTAATAGAAGAATTATCTTTAATACCATTATAACGGAGCACGGCATCAGGACCTTCAATGTTGGCTGTATTCACATCGAACGGCAACAATATTGTCGAGTAAGCATTTGCCGGGAAGCTACGGCTATAGAGGACAGCATCGACATCGATATCGTCTGTGATACTGACGGCATCAGTGCCATCGTAAGCACCATCAATCACACCCATTTTTTCACAACCATTACACAATTCCTTGAAAGTATCACCCTTGATATAAGCAACACTCACAGCTCCGAAGGCTGTTTTCACCTTCGTTACCAACAAGTTGATTCCAGCCGCATTGCCTGCATCATCCGAAACAAGGCTCACTACAGCCACCTGTGATACCGTCTGCGGTTCAATATCCACTTTCGTACCGAAAGGAGAACCGTCATTTTCATACAAAACATCCAAAGGCACCGGATAAGGCGTTCCCTCTTTTGGAGTGAGCATCATTGCGTTCTTAATCTTGAAAACGTCACCTTTCATCAAAGTAGCCTCACCCGCTACGTTCAACGTCCAGCCATCCGTAGGAATTAGTTCAAGCGTTCCGCTTGCGCCATTGCTGTAATTGAAGGTCTTGCCGCCGTCATCATAGACCTTGAAGCTTGCAACATTTTCAGGAATATGAACCTCAACAGTCCTGTTCTTCGGCATGTTCACATAGAGGTCACTCAACTTAGTGAACACAGGCGTCACCGTCACAGCAGAACTCGGCATGATGAACTTAGCCGTATTGGTATTGGAATACCAGTGGACGTTGTCCATATAGCTTATCGGCTTGCCGTCTGGATCAAAGGAGGACACCAGCTTGACCGTTTTTCCATCCAAATCCTTAATTACGACTCCATCGAACAGGTAACCCTCATCCGGCGTAGCCGTCAAAGTGACCGTTTCACCCAGAGAGGCAATATCCTTATCACTCGTCATGGTTCCATGCGAATCGTCCTCGTTCACGATAGTAATAGCTTTGGGAATAGGCACCATCGTCACAAGCAAATCAAGACCGTCTTTTACTCCAGAACCATCCGTAGTGAAGTGAAGCATCAAGCTTTGTCCCTTGCTATGGACATTTGTTAAAGTTGCTGTATTACTTATGGCGTTGAAATACAATATAGGTGAATTTATACTTGGACCATCATAAACAGTAAAATTATCAGAAACAACGCCCGAAGGACTTAAACCTGTCACACGAACCGTTCCATTCAGTACTAACAAATAGCCTTCCGGAGCCATAAGCACAAGTGAGCCTGCGCTATTGTTACTGTAATTACCCGACTCTCCACCATCATCATATACTTTGAAAGATGTTACTCCTAATGGAACCGTTACATTCACAGTTCCCGTTTTCGGCATATTCACGTAAAGATTGTTCACCGCGGAGAACTTCGGCGTAACTGTCACTGCACTTGCCGGCATGTCGAACGAGACGACATTTTCAGAGACACCGGAATACCAATGAATATCCTCGCTCAGAGTCTCAATTTCACCATAGTTATCCTCAACAGAGACTCCATCAAACAGGTAGCCATCCGCAGGCGTTGCCGTAAGCGTGACCGTTTCGTCCAGCGTTGCAAATTCCTTGTCGCTTGTCATGGTACCTTGCGAATTGTCGTTCACAATAGTAATAGCATAGGAAACAGGTACTACAGAGACCTTCAAATTGAGACCAGAATATGCGCCCGAACCATTCGACTTGAAACGGAACGTCAAACTGCGACCAGAACTAGTTTTTGTGGGGATACTGTATGCCAAGCCACTTGTCGTACTGGATCCACCAAACAACTTGGTTGCACTTGTAGATGTTCCATCAAAGATATAGAGCGAGTCCCCTCCCTTATCCAACGTCATCGAACCAGTCACCATCAAATAAAAACCATCTGGGGCAGTAAGAGTCAAAATATCGTTGCTATTATTTTCATAAGCACCATTCTTGCCACCGTTATCGTACAAATTGAACGACTTGACTTTGCTCGGAATATAGATTTTGCTATTGCCGTTCTTGAGCATATCGAGATGGAGGCCGCCCTCAGCCGTGAAATCGGTAGCCCACGTTGGAGTTACAGTCACGTTACTTGCAGGCATAGTGAACCTTGCGCGGTCAAATGTATAAGTGGTCACCTTAACCGATTTATTATTCTTATCTACAACACTCACGTTACTGAACAAGTCTGAACCGGTCAAATAAATCTCGGCACCAAGCGTATCTTTCTCCTTGACATTAAGTGTTTTTCCTGAATTCTGATTCACGGTTATCGTGTATTTTATCTTTTCAAGCGTCACAACGAGGAAAAGACCGCCATAATTATAAGAGCCATCAGACTTGAATCGAATCGTCATATATCTATCAGAACTCGCAAGAGGGCCAACATCTATTGAAGATTCCTCATCTTTTTTATTAGCAGAACCAGTCATTGAAAGCAAATTCTGCGCTTTGGTACTATTTCCATCATAGACATACAAATATTCCCAACCATTATTTTCCATATTTACAGAACCAGTCAGAATCATTCGATATCCTTCAGGTGCCGCAAGAGTCAAGGTATCTTCACTATTTGGTTCATAGGAACCATCCCTGCCACCATTATCATAGACATTAAACGACTTGACTCCAGAAGGAATACTTGCAGCGAAATTCATATTTTTCCGCATATCGAGATGTAGGCCATCTGCAGCGGTAAGGTTATTCGTAAATGTCGGCGTGATAATCAAATCCTTCGCTGGCATAACGAGTTCAGAAACGCTAAACGAATACTGCGAAATCTTAACACTATTGCCAGACAAATCTTTGGCAACAATGTCCTTCAGCATATACCCGCTATTAGCAGACGCAACAAAAGAAACCGTATCGCCTACATGGATTTTTGTTGTTTTGGAAGCCGAAACCTTTCCATTTGCTGCACTATTCACCTGAATAGCGTAGTCAAGCGGTATAACATTCACGGTCAAATCGAGACCATCATAAGAAAACTTATTTTCATTAGACTTGAAGACGAGCGTCAAGCTCTGCCCAGAGCTCTGGAATTGAGGTAACGTTGCAGTCTTGAGACCAGAGTATGTCGTGCATTCGCAGGTTTTTTCCAACAGCAAAGCCGTTGCCGTGGTACTATAGCCGTCATAAATGCTCAGGTTGTCGTTCGGGTTGCAGGTATAGATGTCCGTGAAGAAGTTCCAACTTGCAAAGCCGGCCAACATCGTCCCCGTCAACTGGAGGACATGGCCCACCGGCGCAGTCAACACAAGCGTATCATTGACCCCAATCATGTAGTCCCCGCTCTTGCCACCGTCATCATAAACCTTGAACGAGGTCACCCCCTTCGGGATGGCAAGCGTAGCTTTGTGCGAGGGGACCATGTTCACATACTTATTGCCATCGCTGTCATCGGCAAGGTCCAGGGCAAGCTTGTGCAACTTCACCGTCAAGACGAAGCCATCCGAGGCAACCCCCTTTTCGTTCGACTTGAAGATGAGCGTCAAGGTATTGCCTCGGCTAATAACCCTGTCCAACGATGTTTCCTTGGGTCCTTCGGAAGCCGAGCAATCGCTAGTCTTATTTTGCCACAACGCCGTGGCTGAGGAGCTAGCACCATCATACACGCTAAGGTTGTCTTTATCGTTGCAGGTATAATCATGTGGTGCGAAGAAGGCCTGGCTTTCATAGCCCGTCATTACGTTTCCTGTCAGATCGAACGCATAGCCCGACGGTGCAGACAGTACAAGCGTGTCGTTGAAGCCCTTCAAGTAGTCTCCATCCTTGCCGCCATTGTCATACACATTGAACGATTTCACCCCAGCCGGAATGGACAGCGATACCTTGTGATTGACAATCGTGTTCACGTACTTGTGGCCGTTGCCGTCATCTGCCAATTCAGGAGTGAGCTTACGCAGTTTCACCATCAAATCAAGGCCGGAAGCGGCTTCAGCACGCGTTCCCCCCGACTTAAAGTTTAGCGTCATGGTATTGCCTTTGCTAACAGCTGCAACCGAGACAGGAAGAAAAGAACCAGATGAAGCCGTACAGCCGATTTTACTCGAAAGCAACGATGCTGCAGCCGTATTCGTGCCATTATAGACGCTCAGGTAGTCATTCGCGCAAGTATAGGTATAGTCTTTGTCCGAGCGTTCCGTGTAAGCGGTCGATATATTTCCAGACATTTCAAAGAAATAGCCAGTCGGAGCAGTCAACACGAGCGTACCGTTACTGTTCATGCTGTACGATCCACTTTTGCCGCCGTCATCATAAACTTTGAACGATTTCACCCCATCCGGAATAGTTGCGTATACAGTTCCCGTAGTCGGCATATCAATGTAGAGGCCTCCATCAGCAGACCAATCGTTCGTATAGGTTGATGTAACCGTCGCATTAGTGGGAGGCATCTTGAACGAAGCCTTCTTGTTAGTGTACCAGCCACCACTAGCCTTGACCACATAATTGTTTTCGCCGACAACCTTAATATCGCTAACTAGGTAGCCGCTGGTATAGTCGTAGGTGTAATTAACCATCGAGCCATAATTGGCTTTTGTCGGAGACGATGACACGACGGAGCCTCCGTCATTCGTGTTCTTGTACGTAATCTGTTTTTCATAAGACATGACATTCACGGTCAAGTCGAGACCCGACGAGTTGCCACCATATTCATCCGAATTGAAGTAAAGCGTCAAGCTCTGACCGCTGCTGTAAACAAAGCCTAAATCTTTGGAGGAGCCACTCAATTTATCCACCAATTTGGTCTTGGTGGTATCTGTACCATCGCAGACAGTCAGGTAATCCTGTATAGTATATAAGCTATACAAATTCACACTTCCTGACAACTGAAGGTAATAGCCACTTGGCGCCGTAAGCACCAAAGTTCCGGAACTATTGTTGCTGTAGTTACCGTTTTTGCCGCCGTCGTCATAAATTTTGAACGACTGTACCCCAGCCGGGAGGGTCGCAGTAATCTTTCCCGTCGTTGGCATATTGACATAAAGCCCTCCCTCGACAGTCCAATCATTCGTAAATGAAGGAGTCACAGTCACATCGCCAATCGGCATCGTAAAGGTAAAAGTCTTGGTCAAAAAGCCATTTTCGCCAGAAATAGTCGAACCACTAACGCTAGAACCTTTGTATAGATATCCACTAGTGGTATTTACCGTCATGGTAACAGTTGCGCCAACCTTTGCGGAACTAGCTCCCGTAACATACCCTCCAGTCACAGATTTCTTCGTGATACTATAAGTGTCTTTTACAAAAACCGGAGTCACTTCTACATCAGATGAAGGCATCGTAAATGTCACCTTGTTATCCTTTGTCGCGTTACCATAAGTGGTGACGCCATAACCAGTTGTTTTATTTACGACGCTAACGCTCTTTAACACATAACCGCTGTTGGGTTTCGCCGTCACAGTAACCGTAGAACGAGTTTCTGCAGAAGACACATCACTAGTGATGCGTCCATTCGGATCTGTGTTAAGAACCTTAACAGAATATACATTACCCACAGACGACACCGTTAAATCCAAGCCGGACGCGGTAATAAAGACATCTGAACGGAAATGAATCGTCATATATTCATTAGAACTTACACAATTAGAGGGAAGATCAACCTTTGTGGTACTACTTCCGCTTTTAGTGTATACCTTGCATATCAGCTTACCCAAAGCACTCTTTTCCCCCTCATAAATTTCTAAATAATCCAAAGTTCCGGTAGTAGAAGGTTCCGTTTCAACCGTTCCAGTTACTTTGAAATGAAAACCACTGGGCGTAGATAATGATAACCATCCATCAAAATTATTGGAATATGGATAATCTGGGCCACCATTATCATAAACCTTGAGTGTCTTTGTACCGCCCAGGAATAACGATCTTTCTCCATTAAACAAATCAAAACCATTTTTGGAACTTTCAGTTTTTACATCCACATAAACATCACTCGCAGGCATTACGAACTCATACAGACCTGTATCCGCATTCTTCTTAAATTCAACCAAGCCTCCACCATCGAGCCTTCTTACTTTTAGCCCCCACAGTTCGTCTTCTTTATAATTAGGATTGAGAACAAACGGAACCGTCATTCCTTCAGAGTAAGTTTGAGACTCTCCCTCAGACGCCCCAAACCAGTCATATGGATTATCAAACCAAACCATTCCACTTCCTTTAGCCTTGCGCAAAGGCACGAGTTCCACATTCATCATAACCCCAGGGCCAACAACACTACCATCTGTACGAAGCGAAACTACCATATGGTTGTCTGTCGTGTAAAACGGCCCAAATTCATTTTTACTGTTAACTCCAGTGCCACGAATATCTGCGATAAGTTGCGGGAACCACGATATACTAGACCCATTAAGAATACGAAGGGTATCATAAGTTTCGGCCATTACCCATCCCGATACCTTGAATCCATAACCTTCTAGACCATCAATTGTAAGATATCCACCACAATTATTGCTGTAGTTATTTCCAGAACCACCATCATCATAAATGACAAATGACGTCACAGGGTTATATTTATTGACAGAAACCGTTTTCGGGTCGGTGCAAGGTAAAGTAACCGCTTCTCCGTTACTGGAAAGGTCATAAGCCCATGCCGATTGAGTCATCAACACGGCGAACAAAATGAACAAAAGCATGTTCACTTTGGCAAGTTCAGCGAACTTTTCTGTGAACATACGCGAAAACACATGAATCTTCGATTTCATGTTTATCCTTCCTGATGATTTGGTGTTGTATGGAAATTTTTTGAAAAGCCTGTCCGTCCGAATTCTATAACCGAGAAACACGGAACTTGATAGCCGCGAAAGCAACGAAGTATGGAGACACCTTCAAACATTACACAAAACTTATAAAAAATTTATAAGGTTGTCAAAAATGTGATTTAAATCATACGAAAAACGGCAAAAACGTTGTGTAAAATTTTATTGACATTTATTTGAATATAATCAGCGACGACTCGCCGTAACGTCGAACTTGCCCCTGGAACTCGTCACCTGTAGCCCAGCCGGGCAATTTGCGGCTCGGAGCCTCGAAAACGGCGACTCCGCCGGGATTCAGCCACTCAATAAACGGACGCAAATCCGGGTAATCCATGTCCTTGAACGGAGGATCCGCATAAATCAAATCGAAGCCGCCGTCAGCACAAAGCACGTCCTTCTTGAGCGTCAGTACATTTGTCTCTAAAAGCTTAAGTTTGTCCGCAACGCCCATTGCCTTGTACGAGCGTTCGATCATCCGCGCCTGCGGACGAGCAAGTTCCACCGCCGTAACGCTCATGGCGCCACGGCTCACCGCTTCAAGCCCCATGATGCCACTCCCGGCAAACAGGTCCAGCATGCGGAAACCATCGACGCCCTGCAAAATGTTAAAGAGAGCTTCCCTTGTACGGGAAGCTGTCGGACGCGTTTTCATGGAATCCGGGGACTCAATATTGCGTCCCCGTAAAAAGCCACCAGTTATACGAATCGGCATACTAGCGAAGGACGAACATTTCGACGCGCATCGCCGTCTGCGGATTCTTCTTTGCGAACTTGATATCGGTCTTGGGAACTCCTATGCGAAGCGGAGATTCGGCAAACACGTTAAAGAAGTTCAGCAGGTCCGCAAAGTCGGCCGTCGATGTCACGTTGAACGCATAACGTTTATAGACACCGAAATCTTCGACAATCGGTTTTTCAAGTCCTTTCAGCGTGACCTTGTTCGAAGAGGCCAAAGCCTTGAACGCCTTGATTTCAGCAGCAACTTCAGCAGCAGGCACAAAGCTGCGCACAGCATCGAGACGCACCTGAGGAACGGAGAACTGGCCAAACGCAGCCACTTCGGTCGCCGCCTCGGAGGCAATCGGGGACTGGAACGACTTGCTGACCGCCTTGAGTCTATCCATAAGCGTATGCTGCGAAGATGCCTTTATGGCGACACCGCGCAGATAATAGTAATTCGGTGCCTGATAAACGCATTCCGAGAATCCGATATCATCCGGGACAGCCGTGTTGAGGAACGACAGGAACTGAGCCAACGACGTTTTCTGGAACGAGAGTTTTTCAAGCGGCAAGTAGCTATTGTAGTCCGTTCGTTTGTTGTTAAACAATGCTTGCGGATTAATTTCGCCCACAATGGCGTTCACAGGCATAGCCGCGCGCGCTTTCGCAATGGCATTTTGCTGTTCAGCGATTTCAGCGGCGGTCGGACCGGCAGAGGCCGTCGTAGCCGAGTTCTTCGCCCCAATCAGGTTGAGATAGGAATCCGGCAAGACACCATCCAACACCTCAGGAACGCCCTTGAAGCTCAGGAAGGCGCTAAAGATAACGAATGCAAACAAGGCCGCAAGAGCTGCAGTCAAATACTTTTTCTTGTGCTGACGTTCCACATCTGCCACGTTGGTCACGTGCAAATGCTGGGAAACGTTACCGGCGGTAGATTTTTCCGCTACCGCAATAAGGTTCATGTGAATCATACACCCTCCACCAAATTCAGAGCCGCACCAACAGCCCCGACGCAGCAAATCATGTCAACAGGGTTCACGCCTTCGTCAGACGGAAGCTGAGACAATGCCGTCATGAGAGAAACATTGTAGTCGCCCAACTTTTTCGTAAGGAGATCGGCAAAGTGTTCGTTCGAAGCCATTTCACCGCAGAGACGGACATCGGTCACGCCCTTGATAGAATTCTCCGTTTCGGCAAGCTTCATCTGTTCGACAATTTCATTGGCAAGAATCGGATAAGCGGTATCTTCGGTTTTTCCGACCATCGAAAGAGTAGAAACGCAGCGTAACGCCAAAAGCTCGTCACGGCGCATCCACATCAACGTCACGCCGGAGAAGTCTGCCTTCACGATACACACGGCGTCCTTGATCTTTTCGCCCACGTCCATCACGTTCATGAGAGAAAGCACATCAACTTCCATGCACTTCGGAGAGAGCACGCGGGAACGGAAACCCTTGCGCAAGGCATCGACCCACTCCTTGCGGACTGCCATCACAAGTTCGTTATAACCCAGAGAGTCATCGCCGCTCAACGTCTTGGAATCGACTACATAGGCACCGACTTCCGCATTGGTAAACAATTCGAGATACCAAGTCAAATACTGGTCCTTGCTCGAGACAGCCTCTGGCGGAACATAGACCTTGCGGATAATCGACATCGTCGCAGGCATCGTCACCGAAGTCGCCTCGATATTTTCAATATTGTTTTCATCGATCCATTGCTGGAGCGTATTTTCGAAAAGGAATATATCGTAAATGGGGTTGCACTCCGTCGGAAGGACGGCGGTTTTAAGAACCACTTTTTCAGATGGATCTACGAGGGCCACCTTCATGGAGGTGTCACTCACTTCAATGCCTAGATATAACTTCTTACCACTCATAAATAACACTTATGTAAAGTTTTATATCCTAAAACTAATCAAAAATTATGAATTGTAACATCATTTCAAGCTTTTTCTTTCCAATTCCATGCACTTTTTTGAGGTCTGAAGCCCCTTTAAACGGCCCAAATGTGTTCCTGTGCACAATAATTTTCTCCGCAAGCTTGGGTCCGACCCCTTTCAGGGCACACAAATCTTCGGCACTCGCCGTATTGATGTGAAGCGGGAACGAGACTACTTTTTTGGGTTTTCGGGGGAATTTTTCCATCGGGGCTAGGGCCGCAGAGTCACTTACTTTGTCTAAAGTCAGAACAACACCAGCTCCAGAATCTGCCCTACTATCCACCCCCGCAACCGCAGGTAACGGCGCGATTTCAGATGCAGGTGGAGACGCATTCGCAACCACGATAGCATCACCGACCTCGAACGATTCGATGGACGGGAGCCCCCATGGGAGGTAGCGGAAGAGAAGGCCGATTGTAAAGAGGATTAATGCGAGTTTGAGGATTCTTTTTTCAGATGCATTCATACCTTTTCATAAAGGTTCATCTAGATAAAGGATTTAGCAAACGATCTAGCAAAATATTCTCGACGTGGGTTGCGTCCGAGGGGACATCCACCGAGATGCTCGGGTAAGCGCTCTGGACTATGCGGATGGGACGACGCCCAAGGATTCGCATCTGTTCCAGCGAACGCTCCAGCTCTACTTTACTCTGTGGAAGCGAGGCAAACTCGTCGCGGGCTTCGCGGGAGTATGCATAAATGCCTTGGTGCTGGAACCAGTGGCTCGCTTCTGTAGGCGGTATCGATCTTGTAAAGTCGATAGCCTCGCCGTCGCGAACGAGCACTTTCACAACGGTCTTGAGTTCTGCTTCTGCGGGGTCAAGCGGGCATGCCACTGTCACCCAGCAGTCGGGGTGTTCCGAAAGGTCTTTAGCGACATCGCGTAGCACTGAAGGTTCTACAAGAGGTTCGTCACCCTGAAGGTTCACGACCAGGTCTAAGCCCAGCTTTCGGGCCGCCTCCGCCACGCGGTCGGAGCCTGTAGCGCATTCACCCGTCATTACGCAGTCAAAACCAGCCGTCGTGACCACCGCCTCGATTGCCGGGGAATCCGTGGCGCAAACGATATGCTCGAAGCAGCCGGCAAGCAGCGCACGCTCCATCGTACGCACAATCATTTCCTTGCCGTTGAGCTTCAGGAGAGGCTTTCCAGGGAATCTGGACGACCCCATGCGGGCCGGAACAATGCAGCTGACCATATTAGAAATTCGCGAAATGGCGCAACAGGGTTTCGCGGAAGTACGCTAAAACGCCCAAAGCGCAGGGATGCAGTAAAAGCACGCAAAAAATGCGCCGACTACATCACCTTCGGGATGGCGAAGTGGTCGTTTTCGACAGCCGGAGCGTTCGCAAAAGCCTGTTCGAGCGTAAAGCCCTGCACCGGCACGTCTTCGCGGAGGATGGTCGCGCCGTTTTCGACAGCGGTCATCGGTTCCACGTTCGAA
>JAEEGH010007292.1_pt1 | contig 26669 bp, 20 predicted proteins | sample 9134181 | NCBI WGS metagenome assembly JAEEGH01 (sample SAMN16246544, study PRJNA631951) | gut metagenome | biome: gut microbiome; feature: rumen; material: DP-attached | host: Bos | place: Iran: Karaj | collected 2018-10 | reverse complement strand
ACTGCGACAGCGGCATATCCGCACGGTCCTCGGGTTTGAAGAACTGTGTCCACGGGCGCACCACAAGGAACGAGCCGCACTGACCCTTGATATTCTCCACCTTCACATATTCATAGTGCTGCGGGGTGTCCGGACGCATCTTCAGCCAGAGCACGCGCGTGGCTGCCTTCACGTCGATACGACGCAGGATGACATTATGGTCAAACAGGCTCTCCGAGCCCAATGTCAGACAACCATGCACCTTGCCATACGTGCAGTCCTCGATGATGATGTTCTTGTTGGGTCCGTTGTCAGGATTCTGATCCGCCCAAGTACCCTTACCGCCCTTCAGCACGACGGCATCGTCGTTCACATGCATATAACAACCGTGAATCAACACATTCTGACACACATCCAGGTCGATGGCATCCGTGCTGGGCCCCCCACGCTTAGGATCCACAGGTGTCACGTTCTCCGTGGGTGCAAAGATAAAGCAGCCCAGGTAGCGCACGTTCTCGCAGCGGTAGAGATGGTTGGTCCAGAAGGGCGAGTTGATGATCTTCACATCCTGCACCGTCACGTTCTTTGAATTAGATATATACACGTTACGAGGACGCATCGCCTCCAGGTTCGTACACTGCGGATTATACTTCCTGCGAATCCAGAACTCCTCCCAGTATTTCTGTCCGTTGCCGTTGATGGTGCCAGGACCTGTGATCGTAAACCCATCCACACCATCGGCATTCACCAAGGCAGCAAAGTAGTTCAGTGTCTGTCCCTCCATACGCGTCTTCACAATCTGGAAATCTCGGATACGGTCAGAGCCCTTCAGTTCACCACCTTCTTCTATCAGCAGATGTGTCTTGGGCTTGAAGAACAGCGAACCACTCAAGAAGGTGCCACGTGGAATCACCACTACGCCCCCACCCTCAGCAGCACACCGGTCTATCACTGCCTGCAGTTCCTTCGTCTGCACACCGTCTGCCCAGCGGTCTACGCCGTAGTCAATCACCACATAACGCTTCAGTCCGCTCACGTCCACACGACTGGTATCGCTGAACCACGCAGGAATCTCCGTCCCATCCGGCCAGAGCTCCACAGTCTTTACTTTCTTCTTACCTTCTGCCACCATGCAGCCCACAGCCAGCATCAGGCACATAATCACAGTTTTTCTCATTGTCTTCATTCGATTAGTTTCTCTTTTGCCGACAAAGATAGCATTATTTTCCGAAACGACAAAACAAAACAATCAGATTTTGCTTTAAAAACATCACTCGAGTGAATCGATCGATTGAGCCGGGTGAAACGATACAAAGACTCGGGTGAACCGATCGATTCACCCGAGTCACCCTAAAACCCGATATTCAGAAGTGATCTCAACCAGATTTTCACACCGCAAAGATAGTAAAATCATATTAAAAGACAAAGAAAAAGGAAAGAAATAAACACTAATTCAAAAAAAATGCTTATCTTTGCCCTCTGAAACTGAATAATTATAACCAAACGAAATGAAAGAATTCTTTAAAATGACCCTTGCCACGATTTGTGGTATTGTAATTTTCTTAGTGGTGGCCAGCTTGTTTTTCGTCATCTCACTCGTGGGCATGATAGCCAGCGATACAGCCTCCACAAAGGTGAAGGACAACTCCGTCTTTGTGATAAAGCTAGACGGTGTTATCAGTGAGCGTGCCGAGGAAGACTCGCCCTTCAACGCCCTGTTGGGCATGGGCGACATGAGTGCCATGGGATTGGATAACCTGATTGCCAGTATCCGTAAGGCAAAGGATAACGACAATATCAAGGGTATCTACCTGGAAGGCGGTTTAGTGGAATTTGATGCGCCTGCCACAGCCCAGCAGCTGCGCGATGCCCTGAGGGATTTCAAGAAGAGCGGCAAGTGGATCGTGGCCTACTCCGACCAATATATGCAAGCCAGTTACTATGTAGCTTCTGTTGCCGATAACATCTATCTGAACGCAGAGGGCATGATCGACTTCAAGGGTCTTGGCGGTAAAGGCGAATACTATAAGGGCCTTTACGACAAACTCGGCATCAAATATATGGTGGCCAAAGTGGGAAAATACAAGAGTTATGTGGAGAGTAACACCCAGACGGGCATGAGTGAGTATGACCGTGAGCAGCGCACCGCCTATCTGCAGGGCATCTGGCAGTATTGGCTGCATGAGATAGCCGAGAGCCGTAAGGTAAAAGCAGAGCAGCTGGACCAGCTGGCCAACGATAGTATCATGGCATTTGCCAACCAGAAGGACTATGTACAGGCAAAATTAGTCGACAAGGTGATGTTCCCCGAGGAGATCCAGGCAGAGATCAAGAAGCGTCTGAAGATCGACACCGACGATGACATCAACCAACTGACTCTCAGTGACATGCTCAACGTGAAGTCGAATGCAAAGAGTAACGGTGAGGAGATTGCAGTTTACTATGCCTATGGTAGTATCGTGGACAATGAGGCCTTCGACCTTCTGTCAGGCAGCGACCATAAGATCGTAGGTAAGAGCACTGCAGAGGACCTGCGCAAGCTGGCCGACGATGACGACGTGAAAGCCGTGGTGTTCCGCGTGAACTCTGGTGGTGGTAGTGCCGTTGCCTCCGAGCAGATTCGCCATGCCATCAAACTGATCAAGGAGAAGAAGCCTGTAGTGGTTTCAATGGGCGGTATGGCAGCCTCAGGCGGTTACTGGATCAGCTCGCCTGCCAACTATATTTTCGCAGAACCAACCACTATCACCGGTAGCATCGGTATCTTCGGACTGATTCCGAACCTCAGCGGTCTGGTGACCGACAAGCTTGGAGTGACCTTTGACGGTGTCACCACCAACAAATACACCGACTATGAGACCGACCTGGTGCTGGGTAAGGACAACGACGAGACCATGAAATTTATGCAGACGTATGTGGACCGCGGTTACCAGTCGTTCCTGGACATCGTATCTGAAGGCCGTAAGATGAAGCCCGAACAGGTGGACTCCATCGCCCAGGGACGCGTATGGCTCGCTAGCGATGCGCTGAAGATCAAGCTCGTGGACCAGCTTGGCAGCCTCGATGACGCCGTGAAGAAAGCAGCAGAACTTGCTAAACTCAACGAGTATCATACAACCACTTATCCTTCCATGGGTAGTTGGATGGATCAGTTCCTGCCAAAGGAGAACAAGGGGACTTACCTTGACGGCCAGTTCCAAAAAGAGCTGAAAGCAATGCTGGGCGACCTCTATGAGCCGTTGATGGAACTGCGCCAGACCGTAAAAGACGGTAGTTATGTGCAGGCACGTATGCTCGACGACGTAAGAGTGAAGTGAGAGGAGTGAAAAGTGAATAGTGAGTTGTGGAGGGGGATTTCATCAAACTCAATAGGAAACTGCTGCCGCTAAGTTGGCTGTACGGCCTGGGCGTAAAGTTCAGGAACATGCTCTTTGACATGAATATCCTGAAGAGCAAGTCGTATGCTGTACCTGTCATCTCCGTGGGCAACATTACTGTTGGCGGTACTGGTAAGACTCCCCATGTGGAATACCTCATCCGATTGCTGAAGGACCAGTTCAGTGTGGCCATGCTGAGCCGTGGCTACAAACGAAAGAGCAGCGGATATGTGCTGGCCACGCCAGACACACCGATGAAGATGATCGGCGACGAGCCCTATCAGATCAAGCAGAAATACCCGAAGGTAACGGTGGCCGTCGATGCCAAACGGACACGGGGTATCGAACACCTGATTCACGATGACAGCACAAAAGAGACAGATGTGATCTTGCTCGACGATGCCTTCCAGCATCGCTATGTCAAGCCCGGTGTGAACATCCTGCTCGTAGACTACCACCGATCCATCATCTTTGACAAGATGATACCTGCGGGTCGTCTGCGGGAGCCTCTCAAGGGTAAGGACCGTGCTGACATTGTCATCGTGACCAAATGTCCGAAGGATCTGAAACCCATGGAATTTCGCGTGCTCACCAAGCAGATGAATCTGTATCCTTATCAGCAATTGTTCTTCACGACGCTCGACTATGGCCAGCTAAAGAGGATATTTCCGAATAATCAGAATAATCTGGGTATTCCGAATAGCCTCGAGGACCTTGGCGACTACCACGTGCTGCTGCTGACGGGTATCGCATCACCCAAGCAGATTTATTACGATGTGAAACCACATGCAAAGGACATCCGAACGCTGGCTTACGGAGATCACCATACCTTTAAGCAGAAAGATATCCAACACATCAACGAGACATTCGCCAGTATGCCATCACCCAAGATTATCATCACTACGGAGAAAGACATGGTGAGACTGGAAACCACCGAAGGACTGAGCGACGAGGTCAAGAACAGCCTGTATGTTCTGCCCGTCAGAATCAGTTTCATGCTCGAAGGAGAAGCAACGTTTAACGAAAATATCATTGGTTATGTACGAAAAAATTCAAGAAACAGCATCCTGGCTAAAGGCAAGGATGACCACAAGTCCAAAGACGGCCATCGTGCTGGGGACAGGCCTAGGACAATTAGCTTCAGAAATAACTGACAAGAATGAAATCCCCTACTCTGAGATTCCCAACTTCCCTGTGTCTACAGTGGAAGGTCATAGTGGTAAACTGATATTCGGCAAGCTCGGCGGTGTGGATATCCTCGCCATGCAAGGCCGTTTCCACTTCTACGAGGGTTACTCGATGAAGGAAGTGACATTCCCCGTACGTGTGATGTACGAGCTGGGCATCAAGACACTCTTCGTGTCGAATGCCTCTGGCGGCATGAACGAACACTTCCATGTGGGCGATCTGATGATCATCACCGACCACATCAACTTCTTCCCCGAGCATCCGCTGCGTGGCAAGAACCTCCCCACCGGTCCACGTTTCCCCGACATGCACGAGCCTTATGACCAGCAACTGATCAAACTGGCCACTGCAATAGCCAACGAGAAGAAGATACGCGTGAAATACGGTGTTTATGTAGGTGTGCAAGGTCCTACTTTCGAGACACCTGCAGAATATAAGATGTACCGCATATTAGGCGGCGATGCCGTGGGCATGTCCACCGTACCGGAAGTGATTGTGGCCCGTCACTGCGGTATCCGTTGCTTTGGTGTCTCCGTGATCACCGACCTTGGCGGATTCGATGTCCCTGTAGAGGTGAGTCATGAGGAAGTGCAGGATGCCGCCAATAAGGCCCAGCCATTAATGACGGAGATCATGCGTGAGATGATTGTGCGTTCCGAGAAAGTGGAAAGCACCGCGAAAGAGAAATTTAATACGGATCACCCAACAGAAGAATGGAAATAGCGAAACTTGGTGAGTTCGGTCTGATTGACCGGCTGACCAAAGACATAGAGACGAAAAACGAGAGTACGAAGTACGGCGTGGGCGATGACTGCGCCGTACTCAGTTATCCTGACAAGGAAGTGCTCATCACCACTGACCTCTTGATGGAAGGGGTGCATTTCGACCTGACCTACATTGATCTGAAGCATCTTGGCTATAAGTCGGCGATGGTGAATATCAGCGATGTGTTTGCGATGAACGGCACCCCCCGTCAGATGACGGTATCACTGGCCCTGAGCAAGCGGTTCTCAGTCGAGGATATGGATGAGTTCTACGCCGGCCTCCGGCTGGCCTGCGACAAATGGCATGTGGACATCGTTGGTGGCGACACCACCTCTTCATATACCGGACTGGCCATCAGCATCACCTGTATTGGCGAGGCCCGGAAAGAGGACATTGTATACCGCAACGGAGCCAAGAACACCGACCTTATCTGCGTCAGCGGAGATTTAGGAGCCGCCTATATGGGACTGCAATTGCTGGAACGCGAGAAGAGTGTGTATTACGGTCAGATCAACGACATCCAGAAGAAGATTGCTGAAGCCAAGGCTGCTGGCGACGAGAAGAAGTTCGCTGCGCTCAACGCACAACTTTCAGACTTTAACTTCCAGCCTGATTTCAGCGGAAAGGAGTATCTGTTGCAGCGCCAGTTGCAGACCGAAGCCCGTGGCGACATCATCGAAAAACTCCGTGAGGCAGGCATTAAGCCTACAGCCATGATGGATATCAGCGACGGACTGTCTTCAGAACTGATGCACATCTGCAAGCAGTCGGGTGTGGGATGCCGTATCTTTGAGAAGAACATTCCCATCGATTACCAGACGGCTGTGATGGCTGAAGAGATGAATATGAACGTGACCACATGTGCCCTGAATGGTGGCGAGGACTACGAACTGTTGTTCACTGTCCCCATCGGCGACCACGAGAAAGTAGAACAGATTGAGGGTGTCAAGATGATCGGACATATCACGGAAGAGAAATACGGCCGACTGCTCGTAACCCGTGATAATCAGGAGTTTGAGCTCAAAGCGCAGGGCTGGAACCCGCTTTAGAAGTGAAAAGTGAGGAGTGAAAAGTGAAAAATTTGCTATCGCCCCAAATTCTTAAAAAGAGTTAACGAAATAACATTTTTCACTTTTCACTTCTATCTTTTCACTTTTTCTTTGTACCTTTGCACCCGCAAACGAAAGGATTGCGACCAAAGACATGGTGCCTTAGCTCAGTTGGTAGAGCATCGGACTGAAAATCCGTGTGTCCCCGGTTCGATTCCTGGAGGTACCACTCCTCCTTTCATTAGCCCGGTTTTCCCTTGTGGAGCCGGGTTTTCTTTTTGTCTTTTCGCAAATAAACGAGCCATTATTTGCCTATCTGCGAAAAAAGAATTACCTTTGCAGCATCATATATATAATAAGGTATGAAACATTTCATTTTACTATTAGCAGCTGTGGCACTGACATCATCAGCATCAGCACAGACTGCTCGCGAAGAAATCAAGGCCAACAAGTATTTGTCTGGCAGTCAGTATCTGGATTATAACCGCAGACTTCCAGACAAGCCCCTCACCCCTACCCCGAAGGGATACGAGCCTTACTATATGAGCCACTACGGCCGTCACGGTTCCCGTTGGCTGATCAGTGACAACAGCTATACAGGCCCCAGAGATATCCTCCGCGATGCCAAGGACCAGGACAAGCTGACCCCACTCGGCGAGGAAGTGCTCAGGAAGATCGAGGCCTTTGAGCCTACATCCGTCAAACGTCTGGGTGACCTGTCGACTGTCGGTGAGCGCCAGCATCACGGCATCGGCAAACGTCTGGCCGAGAATTTCCCAGAGATCTTCAAAGCCAAGAACGTACCCATCGATGCACGTTCTACGGTTGTTAACCGTTGTATCCTCTCGATGATTGCCGAATGTGAGGAACTGGCAGCCGCCAATCCCACAGCCCGTTTCCACAATGACGTGAGCGAGTCGCTTCAGTATTATCTGAACCAACCTTGGGATGGCTTGGTAAAAGAAACAGGCAACGATGGCAAACTCCGCCGGGAGAACTTCCGCAACAAATACACCCATCCTGAGCGTCTGATGAAGGCCCTGTTCAACGACCAGCAGTATGTGTTCAGCAACCTGCGTGCCGGCTCCTTTATGCGCAGCCTCTTCGAGATTGCCACCAACATGCAGAGTCACGACACTGACATAGAACTCTTCTCAATCTTTACCGATGAGGAGATCTACGACCTCTGGAAACAGAACAACATCGGATGGTATATCGCCTACGGTCCGTCACCGCTCACCAAAGGCATCATGCCCTTCAGCCAGCGCAACCTGCTGAAGAATATCATTGAGACAGCTGACACAGTGACACAGACACAGGCCACCCTCCGTTTTGGCCATGAGGTATGCGTGATGCCGTTAGCTTGTCTGTTGGAACTTGACAACTGTGCTGTGCAGGTGGAAAACCTTGACGAACTCGACCAATATTGGCAGAACTACAAGATCTTCCCCATGGGTTGTAACATCCAGTTGATCTTCTATCGTCCGAAGAAAGGCAAGGATGGCGATATCCTCATCAAGGCTCTGTTGAACGAACGCGAGGCCAAGTTGCCGATTGCCACCGACCAGTATCCTTACTACAAATGGAGCGAACTGCGTCAGTATTATCTCGACAAACTCGCAAAGTTCGAGGCATTAAATAGTAAACAGAACTCGCTTTAGCGCTTTTACAAAGCGTAGCGACTAAAAGAAACCATCAAATTTCAAACTAGAATGGGAATCATTATTGGAATCGACGTGGGTATCTCCACGACAAAAATTGTTGGTATTAAGAACAACAAGGTATCTGCCCCTATCCGTATCACAGCCGCCGACCCGATCACCTCACTCTATGGTGCTTTCGGCAAGTATCTGCATGACAATGACATCGAGCTGAAGGATGTGGAGCATGTGATGCTCACAGGTGTAGGTGCTGCTTATATCGACCAGCCCATCTATGGTCTGCCCACCAGCAAATCACAGGAGTTTATCGCTGACGGCCTAGGGGCCCGCTTCGAATCGAAACTCGACCACACCATTGTTGTCTCAATGGGAACAGGTACATCGTTCGTGAAATGCGACGGTGATGAGATGAAGCATATCGGCGGTATTGGCGTTGGTGGTGGAACACTCGCCGGCCTGGCCCGTATCATGCTGAACACCAGCGACATTGCTCAGGTGGCCGTCCTCGCCAAGCAAGGCAACATCCGCAACATCGACCTGACCATCGGTGATATCAGCGCCCAACCATTACCTGGTCTGCCGATGGACACGACTGCTTCTAACTTCGCCCGTGCCCAGAGCGATGCCTCAAAGGAGGACATAGCCGCCGGTATCATCAAGATGGTGCTTCAGAGCATCGGCTCTGCTGCCTGGCTGGCTTCCTTAGGCAGTGATATCCGTGACTTCGTGCTGATAGGCAATCTATCGCTGCTGCCCCAGTGCAAGGAAGTCTTCCCGGCTTTGGAGAAGCTCTACGATATCCGCTTCCATATTCCGAAATATTCGCAGTATTGTACGGCTATCGGAGCTGCCCTCGACTATTACACTAAACAAAAATAATGCAATCCCGTCCACTATTGGGCGGGATTACTTTTATCTGACCGATTCGTTGAGGTTCCGTCGGAGGAAAAAAGCCTTCGTGGCAAGGAAGAAGCAGGCCACGCCGGAGGCATTGACGAGGACGACAGTCCAGAAAGCAGCGGAATAGCCCAAGAGTTCAGAGACCACACCGCCAATGAGAATGCCGAGGCCCATACCGATATCCCAGGATATGAGGATGGTGCTGTTTGCCGTGCCTCGCTGATTATTCCGAGCCACATTGATAGTCATGTTCTGGAAGGCCGGCCACATGTGCCCATTACCGAGGCCGATGAGCAGGGCGGAACCGTAATATCCGAGGATCATTGACCATTGAACATTGAACATTGACCATTTTGTCAGCGTCGGCATTAATATAAATAAGGTGTAGCCGATGAGGGAGATGACCATCCCTGAGCCGGCATTATGCGTCACACGACCATTGCGCAAAGCCTTTCCTCCCTGCAGACGACTCAGGATCAAGCCTACGGAACAGAGCATGAAATAAGTGCCCGTACCTCCTGTGATGCCCATCACCTCCTTACCATAGATAGCGAGATAATTGCTCAGCACACCGAAACTGAATCCGAAGGCCACCATATTCACTCCCAACAGCCAGCCCCGTACCAGGAAGAAACGGTCCCAGGATAGAGGAAAGTGGAAAGAGGAAAGAGGAATGAGATTACTTTTATCCTTTGAGTCTGCAGCAGGCGTATTCTCTTTCCACTTTCCTCTTTCCTCTTTCCTCTCTAAACCCACCGTCGAGTCGACGATCCAGCCGAGGCAGGCAACGATAAATGCCAGCCAGAAGAGGAAGTCAAAACTATGTGTCAGCTGATAGATAAAAATGCCAATAGAGGGTGCAACGGCCATCGCGAGGTTATTGCTCAGGCCATAATAGCCGATGCCCTCCGTACGCCTGCTGGATGGCAGCACATCGATGGCGACAGTTGAATTAGATACTGTCAGTGCGCCGAAAGGTCCGCCATGCAGGGTTCTGACGATTGTAAATAATAATAAGGTAGAGGCCGCCAGATAGCCTGCAAAGAAGATGGCAAACGCCCCGAAGCTGATCATCAGCACCGTCTTCCTTGGGAAGGCATCGACCACATACCCACTAAAAGGTCGGAACAACAAAGCCGTGATGGTATAGCCTGAAAGCACCAGGCCGATCACGTCCTTTGTTGCTCCGAAGTGTTCACTCAGATAGAGCGGCAGCAGTGGTGTGAGAATATAGAAGGCGAAAAACAGCGTGAAGTTCGCCACCATCACCTTGCAATAGTTCCTATTCCATAGCTGCTCCCTCTGCTCCATCCATCATTTATTTCACCACGAAATCAAAGGCCTGCAGGTCCTTGTCGTTCGACGAGGTACCATAGAGGATCTTATAGCGGCCAGCCTTCGTTGACAGCTCATCAATGGCCTCATCGTAGTATTCGAATGCCTCGCCGTCGAGGACGATGATGGCATTCTTCGTCTCACCAGGCTTCAGGCTGAGCTTCTGGAATCCCTTCAATGCCTTGATAGGTGCACCGGCATCATCGAGGGCCTTCACATACACCTGTACCACCTCAGTGCCCTCACGCTTACCAGTATTGGTGACAGGCACGGAGAGTGTCACCTTACCATTCTTCTTCATCTGCTTGTCAGAGATCTTACCCTGACCCACCTTGAAGGTAGTATAGCTCAGACCGTAGCCGAAGGCATACTGAGGCACACCCGTGAAGTAACGATAGGTGCGGTTCTTCATCGAATAGTCCATGAAGTCAGGCAGGTCGTCGTTCGAGCGATAGAAGGTCACAGGCAGCTTACCACCAGGGTTGTAGTCGCCGAAGAGCACCTCAGCAAGGGCCTTCGCACCACCCTGACCAGCATACCAAGCCTGCAGCAAAGCATCATACTGACCATCGACACTTCCGAAGGCAATAGCAGAACCTGAGCAGTTCACGAAGATCACAGGCTTGCCGGTCTTGTGCATTGCCTTCACCAGCAGCTGCTGCACCACAGGCAGTTCGATGGTCTGCTTGTCACCACCCTCGCCCTCCATACGGGCAGAGATACCACCAATAATGATAATGGCGTCAGCTACGCTACACTCCTTGGCCAGATCGGTGAAGTCAGCCAGACGACGCTCGCAGATATCACCACGCAGCATAGCGAAGTTACCAGTACCACGACGATATTCAATCACCACGTCATAGTCCTTGCCTTTCTCCACAGGGAAGCCCTTATAGTCAGCACCGCGACGTCCGAAGCCGAAGCCACCGAAGCCGCGACGGCCACCACCGCCCTTGTTCTCCTCGACCACCTGACCATTCACCTTCAGCACATAGCCATTATCGGTAGAGAGCGTGTACTTCATCTCGCCTGTAAACGTAGCCGTATACTTACCGCTGATGCGCACAGCCAGGTTATCGTTGGTGATGCCCTCAGCAAAGCCCCAGGCACCGAAGGTAGAGAAGTTCAACTCTGTGTAGTAGCCAGTCTTGACAGGATTCTCGAAGTTCGTCTCCCTGTCGTTCCAGAACTCCACGAGCACACCCTTGCCGCCATTGAACTCCTGCAGATGGTGAACGGTGGTATACTCATCATTCAGCTCACAAGCCTTGTCGTAGATGATCTTCGCACCTGGCACGGCATTCTTGATACCCTCCAGCAGCGAATGCTTGTGGTTGTCGGTAGGCGTGCCACCGTAGTTACCGTTCAGCAGTTCGATATCGTCGGCATTCGGACCCAGCACAGCCAGTGTCTTGATGCTCTTCGAGAGGGGCAGCACATTACCCTTGTTCTCCAACAGCACCATCGACTCGCGGGCGGCCTGCACAGCCATATCATTGTTCTTCTCGCTGCTGATCACCTCAGGACCCAGCTTGGCCCAAGGCAGCATGTCAGCAGGATCAAACATACCCAGCTCGAAGCGGCCCATCAAGGTCTTGCGAAGATGACCATCGAGATCGCTCTCCTTGATCAGGTTCTTCTTCATACCCTCGGTAAGCGACATAAACACCTTACCGCACTCCAGGTCCGTACCATTCAGCACAGCATCGACAGAGGCCGAAAGACCATCCTTGTGCGTCTCGTGCTGACCACGGTTGAAGAAGTTGTTGATGGCATCGCAGTCAGTGAGCACGATGGCATTGTAACCCCACTTGTTGCGCAGGATATCAATCAGCAGACGGTCACTCGTACAACAGGGCTTGCCCTCAAAACGCTGATAGGCACACATCACCTCGCGCACGTTACCCTTCTTTACCAGAGCCTTGAAGGCCGGCAGATAGGTCTCCCAGAGGTCACGGTTCGTGGGCTCCACATTCATCGAGTGACGCAGAGGCTCCGGACCACTGTGCACGGCATAGTGCTTGGCACAGGCGTGGGTCTTGAAATAGCGGCTGTCATTGCCCTGCATACCCAGAACGGTCTGCACACCAAGCACGGCATTCAGATAGGGGTCCTCTCCGCAGGTCTCCTGACCACGGCCCCAACGCGGATCACGGAAGATGTTCACGTTCGGGCACCAGAAAGTGAGCTCCGGATTGCCGGGATAGTACGTCACACCCATGGGCACATTGAACAGCTTCGGATCGTTGTGGTCCGTACGGTTCCAGTTGGCACGGGCCTCATCGCTCACCTGCGAGAACACATCATACACCAGCTGGGCATTGAAGGCAGCTGCCATACCGATGGGCTGCGGATAGACGGTATAGCCGCCCTGACGCACACCGTGACAGGCCTCGCTCCACCAGTTGTAAGAGGGGATGCCGAGACGGTCGATCGAAACCGACTTGTTCATCATCAGTCCCACCTTCTCCTCAGGTGTGAGCAGGGAGAGCAGGTTTTCCACACGTTCCTTGTTCGACAGCTGCGGATTCTGGAACGGATACTTCGTTTGTGCTGACACTGAGGTGGCCAGCAAGGCGGTCATCGCCAAAACCAGTAATTTCTTCATACGATTTTCTATACCTTATTTATAATTAGAATCCACCACCGGGGAAGCCGCCGCCGAAGCCGCCACCGCCAAAGCCGCCTCCACCGAAGCCGCCTCCACCGAAGCCGCCTCCGCCGAAGCCACCGCCACCACGACGATTACCGCCCTGACCACGGCCCTGGCCCTGACCACGGCCCTGACCACCGCCGAAGCCACCAAAGCCACCGAACTGAGGAGCCGGACGCTTGGCAATCTCGAGCAACAGCTTAATCAGTGCAGCACGACGCATGCTCCATGTGGGATAGTCGTCAGCCTTCAGCACATCCATCTGGAAGCCAGGCATACCGCCACCCTGACGGGCACCGCCACCAGGCATATTCTGCATGAAGTCCATGCTGCTGGTAGTGAGGATACATGCCTTTGCCTTGCCGTCGGCAATCAGACGGTCTACGATGGCATCAGCGCCACCCACCTTAAACCAGCTCTCCATCGTGTCATCCTTGCCAGGCACCAGCTGGATCATCGTAGGCATCGAGAACATACCCATGCCACCCGCTGCGGGCTGTCCGCCAGGCGTCGGCGAGGTATACCAGGCCTCGTTCTGCTCCAGATCATAAGCCACACGGCCATGCTCTATCTCACCCTGCGAAGCGAAGTTGTAGGGTGAATTGGGGTTATCGGCCACACTGTACTTAAAGCCCTTGTCAGGCGAGAGATACATGTTGCTGGGGTCTGCTATAGGCGTATTGTCTACGAGGAAGCAGTATCTGAAGGTCTCAAACAGGAAGTCGCTGATGGTGATGCTCCACACACCGGCTGTATCCTTCTCCATCGGCAGCGGAGCAGGCAGGATGTCACTGTTGAACTTCACGCTGTCGGCCTCAGGAGCCTTCAGACGGAAGATGATACCCTCATCCGTATATTCCGGCGATACGACCGGACGGGGGAACAGGCGGGCCATCGTAGCACCCGTAAACTGCTGCTCCTGACCGGTCTTGGCAGGTGCCGGCTGGGCATTCTTCATGGCCTCCTCAGAAGCCTTCTTGTTGAACAGCAGGCGCAGGGTCTTGTCGAGGAAATACTTGGCATTCATCCAGGTATGGCCGAACTTGTCCGTCGTGAACTCCTTCACAGAGGTGATGCCCTTCTGATCGAGGAACTCCATATAGTCGCGGGCATTGCCATAGAGGAAATCATCGGTGCCCACGCCGAGCCAGAACAGATGGATCTTCTTGTTCGTGGCAGCAGCATTGTCGTAGACATCGGGAAGGGTGGTCGAGGTGAACGAGCTGTAGCTGCAGAGATACGAGAACTTGTCGAGGTTGGTCAATCCGATGGCGAGTGCCTGGTTACCACCACGCGAGAAACCGCCGATGGCACGGTTGTCGGCATTGTTCACCGTACGGTAGTTCTTCTCGATATACGGCATCAGGTCGTTGATCAGGTCCTTGCTGAACACGTCGCCGCCAAACTGCATCTGGGGAGCACCGCTGGCAGCAGGCGCAGCCGGTTTCAGTTTCGAGGGATTACCGTAAGGCAGCACGATGATCATCTCCTTGGCAGCCTTCTCGTTCAGCAGGTTGTCGAGGATGTAGTTGATACGGCCCACCTTGTAATACACCTCCTCCGTGTCGGTCGTACCGCTGATGCAATAGAACACAGGATACTTCTTGTCGCGGTCCATCATGTAGTTGGGAGGCAGGCAGACGATGGCATTGTTCGTGGCACCGAGGCTCTTCGAGTAATAGTGCACATACTCCACACGGCCGTGGGGCACATCCTCCTTGATGTCGTGGATGCGCTTGCCGTCGCTGATCTCCAGAAGGCTGTTCTTAAAGCCCTCGTTGGGGAAATACTGCTGGTTGCGAGGGTCCATCACCTGGAGCCCGTCGACAATGAAGCAATAGGGATACATGTCGGGTGCGGCAGGACCGAGGGTGGCCGTCCACACACCGTCTGCACCCTTCGTCATCGGCTTGCGGCCAGCAAACTGGACATCCACCTGAACGTCCTTCGCATAGTCGTTCCAATACCTGAAGGTTACTGTACCGTCAGCATTCACGACGGTAGACTTCTCTGAGGCCCCTTGGGCCATGCAGTTACTAGCAAAAGCAATCACTGCTGTTAAGGCAAAACATTTTAACTTCATATAAAAATAGTTTAAGCGAGTTAGAAATTTCGAGCAAAGTTAGCAAAAATTATTGAACGCACCAAGCCATTAATATTTTTTAAATATGTGATTGTTAATGTTCTTTAATTGTCTGCGAGGCCTTTTTACTTTCCTCGTTTTCGTTCGTCTATGTCTTATTAGAACGAAACCCAAAATACGTATTTTAATGAAAAAGCTTATCACATCACTACTCATGGCAGCCTGCGTTCAGACGATGGCTGCTGCCACCGTCGTGGAAGAGTCTGCCGACGGTAAGTACACCATCAAGAACGGTGAGGTCACGATGACCATCGATGTCAACGGCGGAAAGATCCTGTCGTACAAATACGGCGATGCCGAGGTCATCAGCCAGACCCGTTTCCCCAACTCCTTCGGAAGCACCTTCTGGACCAGTCCGCAGAAAGAATGGAACTGGCCCCCGGTGGCAGAGTTCGACCGCAACCCCTACAAGGTGGAGAAGGGCGACAACCTCGTCATGACCAGCGAGGTATCGCAGAAACTCAACTACCGTGTCACCAAGACCTTCACCGCCAATGCCGACAAGTCGATCACTGTCAGCTACACCATCAAGAACGAGTCCTCCGAGACCCGCAAGGTGGCTCCCTGGGAGATCACCCGCGTGCCCAACGACGGCATCATATTCTTCGACGCACCCCTTGAGGCTATCACCCCCGCAGGACTGATGGATTTTAAATCGCAGTTCGGACTGAGCTGGTTCACGGCCGACGAGGCCCAGCAGAACCGCAAGATCAATGCCGACGGCAAGGGATGGCTGGCCTATTGTGCCAACGGTCTGTTGATGGTGAAGAAATTTGACGATCTGGATGCCTCGCAGCCCGCACCCGAAGAGGCCGAGATACAGGTCTATGTCAACATGCGCAAGACCTTTATCGAGCTCGAGAGCCAGGGTGCTTATACCGAGCTGAAGCCGGGTGCAGAGCTCAGATGGACCGTCAACTGGTACCTCGCCCCCTACGACGGCAAGCCCGAAGCCAGCGACGCCCTCAAGCAGAAAGTCAAGAGCCTGCTGAAGCTGTAAAAACAAATCCGTGGAACCGGTTGGTTCCACGGATTTTTCTTTACTTACCTGCAATCGAAGAGAATCTTCCTGCGGTTCTTGCTCTGGCAAGCGTCTCCTTTCGTCGCCGAGCGATCCTTCGGACGCACGGCGAAGTGAACCCAATAGGTGGTGCCGCGCTTCTCTAGGATCAGCTCATCGAAGTCGCGCTTGGTACTGTCGGCGAGGTCGAGCAGAATGACTGCCAAACGGCTCATCTGTTCCGGACCCTGACAGCGGATATCCACGGCGCAGCCAGTGAGGTGATTCGAGCCCTTAGCCCCGCCGCACATACGGTTCACCTCTGCTGAACGGTATCCGCTGGAAATGATCAGGGGCACGTCGCCATCGCCATACAGCATACTGTAAAGATAGCGCACCTCCTCCAGCCAGTCCGCACACAGACGGCGAAGATTGTCGATGGCCTCCTGGCTGGGGATATTTCCGTCGGCCGTGATATAACTCGTCTTGCAAAGCTCTCCGAGGGTAAAGTGCTCGGAGAGATTCATGTTGGGATTGAAATTGGGATTGTTCATATCAAAAATACCTTTATGAAATTATGAAATATGACGGGAGGGATTACAGGTCGATGCACAATTTACGGTAAGTACCATCTTCCTGACGCTCGACACAATTGTCCTTGACCAGACGGCAGACGATGACACGGGCATTCTCGACGGAGGTACCGAAGCCGTTCACTACATCGTCCAGCTTGAAGATCACGGGCAGTTGGTCGAAGGCCACCTTTGTACGGCCACGGCGGCGACGGTTGTTGTTGGCCTCGTTCTCCATATTATCGAAGTAGTTGCGGGCATACTTGCCGAAGAAATAGTGCTGCGTATGATACTGGATATTGAGCACCAGCTGACAGAGGGCCTTGTCCTGCTCGTCGATAGTGAAGGTCTTAGTGGCCTCCCACTCCTCCCAGTGACGCATGAGGATAAACGGTGTGGCGATGGCGATGCCGTAGTAGCCCACACGCATGATCAGCAGCTCGTCGGCCTTGTCCTGGTCGATCTTCGCCATCAGCAGACGGTCGCGGGTCCAAGTCCAGATATCCTCCACCAGCGGCCATACGGGCAGTTCTCCACTCACACGGTCCAGACGGTAGGCCCAGGTCTTCATCACCTCCTCGGCACTATGGTCCACACGACTGCGGCGCTCCAGGGGCATCATCTCGAAATTGGAGCCGGGCATGGGGATACAGGCCAGACGCGTGGAGAGACCGCTGCCGAAGTTAGCCTCGGTCACCTTTCTCTTCAGCGAGAGGGGCGTACCGGTATAGATGTAGTTCCAGTAAACGTCGAAGGGTCCGGTCACGGAGTCCACATTCTTATACTGCTGGTTGTCCTCCTCGTTGTGGAAAGCTTTCAGCTCCATGGTACTCTTGTCGATCCACTGACCACCCTTTGAGGCACAGGTCGAGGAGTCGAGCTCTGAGTCGAAGCTGAGCAGATGGAGGTGTATCTCCTTGTCGCCCACCAGCTCCACAGCACGGTTCATGTCCTCGATAAACACACCATTGGCAGTACGGGCGCCATGCACACGGACAATCACCTCGGGCTGTTTCAGGGCATCCTTCTTCTGCTCCTTGGTGCTGGTGCCACGCTCCTTCAAAGCCTTCTTATAGCGGTTGATGGCGTCGTTGCTCATCTTGTCGGCGGCAATGAGCGGGGCAGCCAAGTGCTTGTAAAGGCTGGTGGCAAAGGATTTTCCCACAGCGGGGTCACCGATGATGTAGATGCAGTAGTTCAGACGACGCTCCTCTTCGGGACGGTGATAGTAGTAGTACCAGGTGCGGGTCATGTCGGTGCCCAGGAAGGCGGCGCCCACAAAGAGGGCACAGGGATAGGCCGTCACACGCAGACCCTGACAGATCTCACGCAGACAAGGATAGACGTCGAACAATTGTGCTATCTGCTCTCCCCACGCCTGCAGTTCGTTGAAGAGCGGATGGGCCTGGTTCTCGGTGTCCTCAGGACTGGCGTTATCACCCTTGAAACCGGCAGCGATCAAGGCCTCCTTCAGCTTGATGGGCTTCTGGTTGTAGTATTTCTGTTTGCAGGCGCCCTCCACGGTGGCCTCCACGGGGTCGCCCTCGGCAATCAGATCCTGTATCCACGACTGGCTCTCGAAGGCCTTCATCACCTTCTTGGGGGTATTGTCCAGACAGTAACGGATATCCTTCGACAGATTGCGCATCGTATCGTGGCGGCTGCCCTCCTGAGGCACCTTGCCTCCCAGCCAGGCCTCGATGATCTTCTCGATGGGAATGCCGTGATAGGATAAGGACCCCTCTGTGTCCTTTGTTTCCTTTGTGGGCTGGGTGTGGCCCTGACGATATTCAGGAGTCCATTTCTGATCGAAGGCCTCGAGGTAGTAGTCATAGAAGTCGGTCTCGTCGAGGAAGATCACATCCTCCTCTTTGGTGATGAAATGACCGCGGGAGCCGTCCTTACACTTCTCGTCGATGAACTGCGCAACGCCCAGCAATTCGGCCATACGGTGCTGGTTGTCGATGAGGTTACCCCACTCCATGCGGGCCTTGAACACCACCTTCACCCCGTCGCCCGAGGCAGAGATATACACCATCTTGATACCCAGTTCCACCAGGTCGAGATGGGCGGAAACCTGCTGCCACCACTGGCGCACATCGTCGGGGTTGTGACTGCTGACCACATGGTCGAGGTCCATCACACAGAGGCCGTTCAGACGCAGACCCTCCTTCTTACGCCAGCGACCCAGCTTGGGTGCCTTCTGGGCCTCGCCGGGCTTCTGATGGGGATTGCTCAGCGTCTCGTCGAAATTGCCCACGAAGATCACCAGCGAGAGGCTGCGCTTCAGACCGTCGGCCCAGGCCAGGGCCAGCTCCTCAGAGGTCTTACCCTCCAAGGCCTGGCGCTGCTTGGCCTTCAACTGCTGAAACCACTGTTGGTATTCTCTCTCCACGGTCCAGTCGCAGGTGGCGGCCGTGGTCTTGATCTGGCGGATGAGGTCCACCTTATGGGCGTTGTTGTGGTCACGGAGCAGACCTATGAGCAGGTCATGGCTCACGTCCTGTGTCGGTTCGAAAAATGATTTCTGATAACTGTATGCCATAATTAGAATTTGTTAGAGTCGATGATTTTGTTGATCTCGGAGCAGAGGCGGAACAAGCGTCCCGATAGCTGTTCCTTGGGCAGCGTGGTCTCGATGGTCATGAAGGCACAGAGCTGGTGCTGCTTCTTGCGGTGCCACACCTGCAGACCGGGCATGTCCTCGAGGAAGTTGCGCACCTCGATCCTGGGCTCGTCCTTCAGGTAGGGCTTCAGGATGGCGAGGGCCTTGTCGAGCAGCACGGCGGCGGGGTCGCTCTCAGTACCGTCAACATTCAGGTGGAGGGAGTACGAGTTGGTGTTCTCGCCTTCATTGCGATAGTAGGTACCGCCTTTGCTCTCCTTGAGGATGGTGCGGGCGGGTGTATCCTTCGACTTCTGGGGCTCGAAGGCCACGTAGTCGGAGTTGTTCCATTTCAGCAGGCGGCCGCGGACGGTCTCGTCGGGCTTGACCTGCGGACGGTTCACAAATGTGTCGTCGGTAGCGATGGTCTTTTTCTTTGTTGCCATAGGGCACGGTGATTTAAAGGGTGATTCTGAAAAGTATCATTCTGACGTTCTGGCCCACCAGCTCGCAGTGGAGGATGGTGTAGTCGGCGTCGATGTCGAGCAGACGAGAGAGTTTCTCGCAAAAGTCCTTCGAACCCACCACCACATTGTGGCCGGTACGCTTGCGCGACATCTCGGTCACGGTATAGGTGATGCCACGCTGGTTGCTCACCATGAGGAGCACGTCGCCGGTGGTGCGCGATGTACCCAGAGACACCAGCTTCAGACCGCTTTCAACAATCTTCCTGGAGTGTTCCTGATTGAAAGTCAAACGGTTACCGCTACGGAGGTTGAGCGAGGCCTTGTCCTTGCCAAGACCCACAGAGCAGCGCTTCTCAACGTCGAGGAAGTCAATGTCACTGAGCAGCATCTCGTCCATCTCCTCCTCCTTGATCGTATCGAGCAGCTCCATCCAACCCTCGTGCAGGGCCAGCCAGTAGTCGCGGTCGTAGATGCTGACTTCAGGCTTGGGATAGGCAAAGGCGCCGGGAATGGCCAACTGGGGCTTCGTCTGAGAGAGATAGTCCTCCGGACTGGCGGGATTGATCGACAGACGACAGTCGCGATACATCTTCAGGTAGATGTAGAAAGCACTCTTCGATTTGAGATACTTCTTGAATTTCTTAATCAATTGCTTGTTCATTTCTTCAATAGATTTCTGAGTTTGTCGGCTGGGCGGTCAGAGGACCGGTCTTTCTCGCCGCCACAGCTTTGACAGCACAAAGGTAGACATAAAAAAAGCACCCAAGACAGAGTTCTTGAGTGCTTCGGAACTTTTTCCGGAAACCCCGGAAGTTTTTACGGATGTAACAGGGGGCTTTTGTTACAACGTTAATCGCTCTGGATGATTATATTCATATTCTACGTCAAAGATAAAGACATACTCATTTACAACTTCTTTTATCTGAATAGGAAGCATCAAACGGAATTGTTTAACTCCTTTCGAAATAGTTTTGGGGTACATTGTATCTGTAACCCACTCTTTCTGAACCTCATCAAATCGAATATTGGAAATGGGACAGGCGATGTCTTCCAATGATGCACCACTTATGATTGTTGTCGCAACTTGCGGGTTTTCCTTTTCGTTGTACTTAATACCAGAATGCATCACTTTGGAAGTGGAACCGTTGCAATCTACAAACACTGCATCATCCCATACTATTTTTATTGAATTCTGAGTTTTATTATCCAGTTTGAAGCTAAAATGAGAATCGCCACCAAAAATGATAATATTGATATAATCGTCTTCAAAAGAGAATTTTGTTACACCTTTATCATCTACCGTTTTTACGTCACCATATCTTTCAGATGATTTCTCTGGCTTTTCCACCTTTACCAAAGTTGAATGCCATATACCAGACTTATCCTCCTTCAAGAAATTTTCAATCGTTGTTTTATAATCAGTTGTTCTAAAACTTCTATTTATTTCAGGATTATTTATACTGTAGACTACCTCCTTGAACCTTTCTCCATCATCATTTTCTTCAAGATTTACATCAGTGATTATATATTCTCCTTTCACCAAAGGGTCCTTGAACTTCTTGCCAATCAAGTTCGCTTTGTCAGCATTGAAATCATCAATAAAGAAAAAAGGGAGCTGATAGGCATAATCTGGTCTGGATTTTATCTTTAGTCTTATATCGCTCCCCTTTTCTTGGAATGAAATAACAATGTAATTGGTCTGTAAATCTCTTTTAGTGGAAACAATTATATATTCTGCTCCAGGAATAAACTTCTCAGTTTTGAATACATTCTTTTCTACATAACTAAGAGGCTTGCATGGAAGATACATGACAGTTTTTCCGATATATTGCTTATATGAATCATAGGAATCTTGGTTCGCAAAACTATATTTGCCGAAAATGGGACTTTTATAGGTTTCACCTGCAAAAGTAATTAATGGCATTATTGCCGCCGTGAGAATTAAGGCAATTATTTTTTTACACATAATCTTATTTGCCATTTTTCATTATTTCTATTTCATTTTGGAGATCTTTTAATCCATTTGCAAAATCGTATGGTTTTTTTAGTTCAAAAGGAGCCATGAAGAGAGAGGTCGTGTCAAAATCAACAAACCAATGGGCTTTCCCTTTTTCGACATAATATCCAATTTTAAATCCATCATCAGTAATGAATTTGTTTTCCAAATAATCAGGTTTTAAAGCACAATCCTCATCAACTTCTTTAAAAAACTTATCAAATGCTTTGTTCACTTCGACCAAATCTGAATATTCGATCATGGTCTTCGACTTTGTTAATGATAGAATTACAAAATAAGTTTTTTCTCCTGTGTCATAAAATGTCCTAATTTTACTATTCATCGGAAACATGTTTGTATATACGATATCCTTCATCTTTTTATCTACAAATCTTATTACAGTGCCTTTTCGCGTGTCAAGAGTGTTGTATTTCGTAACTCTGATAATGGAATCATTTTGAGCATTAAGATTCAATGCGAATGCTAATAGGAAGAGTACAAACCATAAATACCTTTTCATAATACAAATAATTTTAGATGTTAATAATTGATTGTTGTATATAAAAAACGTGAGCTACTTACTTCGCTTACGTTGTTCGAGGCATCACCAAACGCCTATCTATCCTAAACGAGTAAAAGCCCACGCCGAACGGCGCGAACCATCTACTTTGTTCTTAATAGATTATTTGAAATTTGGCGAATTTCGAACAACAAGAATCAAAAGTGGACGTTCATCTTATGTCCTTATGTCTGTTGTTATGTTACCATACGCAGTTTTGTTTTGGATTATACATTATTGTTTTCCCCATTCTTCCCAATTCGTGTCAGCCAAATATGTTTCAGCCTGTTGTTTGAGGATGGGTATATCATTAACAGCTGTGTTATATAATTCGTGAACGTCAATGTTTGCATAGCCATGAACTAAATAGTGACGCATGCCCTGAACTATCTTCCAAGGTGTTTGAGGATGCGATTCTTTAAATTCGGCAGAAAGCATATAGGCCGCTTCACCTACTATCTCGACATTCTTCATCACGGCATAATATATCAGAATGTTGTTCTGAAATGTTTCATACGACACTCCGTCTATCATCGTTCTGATGTTTTCAGAATATTTGATGATGTCCTCTATTCTACCTTTATCACGCAACTTCTCTCTCATAAATCAACTTCTTGTCTTGGTTGGCTCTCTCAGCAGCATAGGGACGAAGTGTGCCCTCTACCACTAAGTCGACTTCACGGCCAAGCAGTTCTTTCAAGTCCAAATACATACCAGCGTGGGTAAACAAAGTAAACGGTTTGCCTGAATGGTCGGGTACAAAAAGGATATCTACATCGCTGCTGTCTGTCTGCTCTCCACGAGAAAAAGACCCAAAAAGCCATGCTTTCAAGACTGGTTGAGTCTTGAAGTAATCAGCGATTATCTGTGACATCTCCTGGGTAGTCATAAGCGTTACTTTATTATATCGTTTGCAAATATAGAAACTTTTCTCGAAACTTCCAAATTTTCAGGTGTTTTTTTGTAAGAAGTCATCTGTAGCCGTGTGGGTCGGAGTTCTCTCAAGATGAGTCGGGGGACGGTTATACTTTTTTATACGCCTTCGTCCCCGTACAAGATAATATATAGCAGAAAAAGGGGTCAATATTTGGAATAATCCCAACCGAATCACGATAATGGAGATTAGCGATAATGCTAACCTCCATTTTTCGTATTGATACTCTACAATTTTCCTGATTGTGCATCCTGGCGGCAGAGCTCCCACCCTCGCAGCATGGCGAAGTAGTCTAACGACTCCGTGCCGTTCTCTTGTATCGCCATTGCGATGCCGAGGGCTATCCAGCGCGAGGGCTGTTCCGACGGGATGCCCAAGGGCTCATCGGGGTCGATGCCGGTGAGGCGACTGACGTTCTCCACATACGCCTTAGTATTGTTCTCAATGGCCGGCGCCCACTTAGTCACTATAACCCGGATGGTGTACAGCCGATACTTGTAATAGTAGGTTCGTGTTAGCAGCCAGAACGCAGCGCGCCATCCCCACTCTAGCGATTCAAACTGTACAAACTGTGCATCACTCTGCAGGGCCTTCATGCCCTTCCACTTATCCTTCGATCGGCGGATGTTCAGTGGATTACAATTTCTAATTCCTCTTGGTAAACTCATAATTTTATTCTTTTATTTTTTAAATTTTCCTTTAAATCTATCGCTCTTCTGAAAACTGTCATCTGTCATCTGTAACACATATCTGCGATGAACCCACTGGCGAATCATCTGAGAACACTTACGCTTATCGTTCGACATACCTTGTTTCACACGAACTCGCTGAATATCCTCTATGGTAAACTCATCAGGCAACAGCTCCAGCAGGTTTCTTGGGCCACGTGTTCCAACACGTTCTCCATCTCGATTTGCTGCCTCGATGTCAGCACCAAAGAACTGCATCTTGCACCAAAGATCGTACTGCAGACTCCAACGGACAAAGTCCTCGATCGTCTTTTCCCACTGATTACCGTTGGCCACGTAGAGCACGCAGGCTTTTAGCCATGCGATAACTATGGCGCGGTGACTCAGGTTCCAGTAGGTTTCATCCTGCGACAGACGGGCAAACTCAGCACACTCCTCTTGCAGTTTCTTGGCTAGTTTAAATGCCTGAGGACAGTCTACACGACCGCGAGCGGCTACAAGGTTGTCGATGTAGGGTTTAAGCTCCTCGTCAAACTTCTCGTCGTACTTGCCGTAGATGGGCTGCTCGGCACCTATTTCCATCTCGGGGATGGTACAGAAGTTTATTCGACTGATTGGTCCGTCGGTCAGCACCTTATTAAAGAAGCGACGTCCTTTCTGGATTGTAGTACACGCGTTCCAGTTGAATCGACACTTAGGTCTTGCCGTTACGCTCTGCGTACCTACACGAGTCTGTCCGAATTCTGCTCCTGGGTCAAACGCCAGACACATCAGTTGGAAGTGCTGCTTGCCAGTCTGGCCCTTTAGCTGCTCGAAGAGATCTATCTCGTTCAGTTTCACGTAGACAAAGTGCCCTTCGGCTTCATCCATACGCGTCACAAGCGCAGGCTTTGTCATATCAGGATCAATCTCCTGTATCACAAGTCCCTCGGGGCGAACCTGCTTATCCTTGTTAGCACCCTTCTTCTGGCAGTCGCGCTTCCACGCTTCCTCGCGTCGAGTGTTCTCCTTATCGCGCTCCTTGATGTCCGCCATTATGTGCTTTATCGGCTCGTCTATACAGCCTTTACCAGCACCTGTATGCGCCATCAAGCAGTTCATCAGAGTTGCCTCATGAGGCACGTAATCAGTATATTCGAATGATACCTCTTTAAGATGTGTACCAAGCGGTGGGAACACCGCATGCGCTACTGCCGCTTTGTATTGGTTGGGGGTATTGCGCGTCAAAAGTCTAATTAACTTCGGCAGTTTTTTATCCGCAGGCATCTCCGGCATCTGCTCTGGCAGAGCAGCTTGCTCTGAGGGTTCAGACTCTTCGGGCGCCTTTGTCTTTCGCCCTTCCAGCGCATCAAGCACATCCCTCAGTCGTCCTGGCATACCTTCGTAGCTAGACTTCAGCGCATTCGCTATCTTCTGCCGCTTCTCCTCTATCGGGAAACCGTCATAACAAGGTATCACCTGATCCAGCCATTCCGCATTCCTAGCACAAATATGCCTCAAATCGCAAGCCAGCTGATACGTCAACGTATCCCTATCACCAATATTCGGCTCAAACCCACCATTGTTCATCTCCCAATACTTCTTCAGTATCGTCTCAAACGGTATCCCGTGGTAGCTATTCGGATACTTCTTTGCCGTGCCTGCGCTCGCTGTGGAAGGGGACTGGTACCTGCCACAAAGCAAATCGTCGTCAGTAGTTGTGGCAGGTCCCTGTCCCCTGCCACGGCGCCGAACGTCAGCAAGCCCATCAGCAAGCTCACCAGCAAGCCCATCAGTCGAATCCTCCCACGGCTTATAATGCTTATTCGCCTTCTTAGCCCCAGCCGGCAACTGTTCCTCGCCCTTGCGTTCGCGCTCTTTCAGCCGGGCATACTCCGCCTCGCACTCCTCAGCTGTCATCGGCTCATCAAACAACTCATCATCCAGATAAATCAAGTCTTCAGCAGATCCACTTGTCGAGTATACCACCCTTTGCAAATCACGTACATTATTGTCCATATCAGCCACTTTCAGTATGCACGCTATGCGTATTTGGTTTTCTAAAATTGTAGTTTCAGGCTCTCGTTTGCACACCAGATGCCATCCGCCGCTGGCGCTCTTCTCCAGCATCTTCAGGCCTATCTCATCCTTTTTCTCGAGAATCTGCTTGCAGATAGCCTCGCTCTGCTCCTTATCGTAGCAGTCAATGTCGTGGAAGAAATAGCTACCGATGCTCTTGCATCCAGCTATCAGACCATCCACATGCCCCATATTGTAGGCAAACTGCTCCAATTTCTTCTTGGCCGCATCGTCGCCCTGTCGAGCCTTCTCCAGATTAGCCAGGTTGGCTTTCGAGTTCCTCAGTGCGAGGAACTCTTCGCGGTCCTTAACCCGCGTAGCCAACTTCTGCCGCTTGCTGTTATAAGTTATACGGTAGATCATTTACTCCATCCTTCCTTTACCAGGTAGTTGGCGATCTTGTTGATGTCGCTGCGTAGTATTTTGTGTAGCATATATCGCATGGCGCTGGGCACCTTGAATATTATGTAGTCGTAACCATCGCCAGCAAACGACAGGCTGGCCCAACTAGCCCTAAAGATAGGGTGACCGCGACGCTTGCGCCTCTTTGTCAGGCTGTCAAACACACCATTACTCAGCAGTTGTGAATGTGCCAAACGGCGGAATGGTTCCACCTGTCCCACTACGGGATTATTAGGCAAAAACTGCACATACTCTTGTCCTGTTTCGGTCTTGCTGATTATCAGCTGACCATTAATACTAATTGTCTTGTTTATATTTTTCTTCATATTTTTTTGTG